>Ga0172379_10000527_pt1 | contig 94597 bp, 117 predicted proteins | sample GrowelOW334metaG_FD_119756 | JGI IMG/M metagenome (GOLD analysis project Ga0172379, IMG submission 119756) | Groundwater microbial communities from an aquifer near a municipal landfill in Southern Ontario, Canada - Groundwater well OW334 metaG | ecosystem: Environmental > Aquatic > Deep...
CGTTGTGTACAGTTTGAGCGACAAGGTCGCAACATCAAATATGCAAGGAATCAACAGTGCGCTCGGTTATGTATGCGTGAACTATGCAATCAGTTGGGGCTTTCTATGCTTTGAGCAGAAAAGGCGAACAGGCCGGTGGGCTCCTAGTATCGTTCCCACGATTCCGTCCCTAGTGATTGGAACAGTCGGCATAGGTACGGCCTATGCACTTGTCATATATGCAATGCGTTGGTTGCCTGCGGCTTATGCAGTAACACTGACTAATGCAGGTATCGTACTCACTGTTTTGTTAGGGATAGTGTGGCTTAAAGAATATGAGGGGTGGCGGCAACGTGCTTTAGGATCTGGCTTGATTGTGATTGGCCTCATCATCATTGGAGTAAACAGCTAGTTCTTGGTATGCCCTCTGCCCCAAACTCTGGTTACGTCCAGAGACTGCTTTAGCCTTGCATAACAGCCGTTCTGAATCTTAAGCTTGAAGGACCGTTGTGGCCGAGAACCTGCCTGTTTCCCCTCAGCCAATTACCGAGAGGTGATTTAATCCTTAGCAGATGAAGAGAAATAGGGGCGAGGGGCTAGAACCGCTGATGCCGTAACGCCACCGGCAGCTAGCGCTCGACCACTATGCTCTTGACGCGCTGTGGTAGCATTCTGGCGCTAAATTTTAATCGCCAGCCGTTAATCTAAAGTAGTAAGAATTTCAGACAGGGTATTTTTCATGGTATTTAAGAAATCGTGTCATGAAAATTCCAATAGAATCAACTAGGTTAGGCGCTCGTAAATAATAGAGTGGGAATAGAGTGCTGACACTGTGCGGGAGCTATTGCGGCTCTCGTAAAGGTCGCCTACTTGTCCTTTCTGCGCTTAAGAAATAGCCCCATTTCTCCGCTCTATTCCACGCTTGGGATAGGGCGGAACTTGTTACCTTAGCCTCGTGCCAATCCTTGGCAACCCAGTTCGATACGAGGTGAAACATGTCAGCACTCAATAAGATCCGTTTAGTCTCATCACGTGATGGTGGTGATCCTGCTGAATCCGAAGCGATCCTTGAATCTCGCGCCCGCATCGAGGCGGAGATCGATGCGCAGCTCGCGGCTCAAGCACGTACGCGTGCTGATGCGCATGCTCGGGCCATCGCCCAGGGCAAGGCGCAGCGTGAAGGTGAACTGGCGGGGCAGATCGAATTGCGCAACCGAACAGAAGAGAAGATCGTTGACGAAGTCCATACGCGCCTAGAGTTGGAGCGTGAACTCACGCAAGCAGCACAAGACAAGCTGAAGGCGGAAGTCCGTCTTTCGGAAGAAGTTGATGAAAGACTACAAGCCGAAAGACAGGCGCAGATCGAACTTGAACTCCGCCTCGAAGGCGAACGGAAATTACGTGATGAGTTGCAGCGTCGCGCCGAGGCTGACCATGTTGCGGCTATCGCAGCACAGGAAAAAGCACATCTAGAGGCGTTATTGAGTGACACAGCACAAGAGAAACTAAAGAAAGAGAAAGAAGCTGTCGCGTTGGTCAATGCCAAGTTGGCGGCAGAAGTGGCGGCTCAAGAAGCCATGCAGACGCGTACGCGTAGTGAGGCCTTGGCCTTGGCCGAGATACAAGCACGTATCGCTGCCGAGTTGGAAGCAGAGCGTGCTGCGATGGCGCGCGCAAAGGAAGAGCAGAGCCTGACTGAAAGTATCGAACAGCGCGCACTCATCGAGCGCGAGGCACAAGCGATCACGGCTGCACGTTTGGCGGATGAGGTGAAGGTTGCCGCACTTGCTAAGGACATCTCGGCGAAAGAGCAGGAGCAGCGCATCGCTGCACAAAGAAAACTACAAGCGGATCAGGAATCGCTCAAGTTATTGGATGAGCGTGTCAAGACAGAACAACTGGCTGCCAAAGAGCGCGAGGCGGCGAACGCACTCATCGCCAAGGCCGAGATCGAAGCGCGTGATCTATTGGTGGCGGAGACACAAGCCAAGCGTGCCGCAGAGGCGCGTTTACAAGCGGAAAGTGAGTTGCGTTCACAGGCTCAGCAACGTGCTGAAGCCGAGATGGGTGCAGCACGTGCGATCGAACTCCAACTTGCGGCAGAGCAAGAGGCTATCTCGAATGCGACACATCGTAAGGAGATGGCTGATCGCGCCAAAGAGCTTGCCGATGAGAAGGCGGCACTAGAAGCGCGTCTGTATCAAGAGGAACAACAACGAGCCAGCAACGACAAGGAGTCTGTGCAAGTGTTCCAGCAAAAACTGGATGCGATCAATGGACTCTTGGCCGCTTCGCAACAAAGACTTCAGCTCTCGATCGATGAATATGAGGCAGTCGAGGAACGATTGGCTGCGGAATTGGAGGAGCAAGAGGCAATCCACCAAAGCATCGTTGCTGAACAGCAGGTTGCTCAGCTCTCCATGCAACGTATCGCCATGGAGACTGAGGCCGCGAGCTTGGCGCAGCAAAAGCTCGAGTCCGAGCAACGCGCCATCGAGGCGATCACCTTGCGTATGGATACAGAGTCGCGCGCTATCGAGGCGAACAACGAGTGCATCGAGTTGGAAGTCAGGGCGCAAGAGATCGCTACCGCCAAGATGGCTCAGGAAGTGACTCTGATCGCGATGGCGAAAGAAAAAGAAGAGATCGCATTGCGTGCGATAAATATGGGGAAACTGCAAGTTGAAACATTGCAGAAAGCCATCAATGCAGAAGATGACGCGTTGAAAGCCTCTGCTAGAGCAACTGTGTTGGCAAGGCAGCGCCTAGGCATGGCTCAAGAGAACGAGCGCGCAGCGGCACAAAACGAGCTGGTGGAAGCGAACTTGATCGAGTTGGAACAGGAAGCGCAGAGAGTCGCCGAAGAACATAAGCAATTGTTGGTACACGAAGTCGAATTGAAGGAATCAGCCCAAATCGATTTGCTGCAACAGAACCAGCTCGTGCAAGCGCGCATCGCCGCTTTGCATGAAGAACGCTTGGCAGCTGAGATGCAAATAGATATCGAAGCTAAGGCACTTGCCGAAGCTGAAGTCCATGCGGCTGAGGCTGCTCGTCAGCGTGTGGTTGCAGATGGCTTGGCAAGAAAAGCTGCAGAAGAGAGGGCATTGCTTGAAGAGGAGCTCAAGGTGGCCGACATGATGTTGGCTGATGCAGAGATCAAACAGGGTGATGCCTTACGTCGTGAGTTGGACAAGGAAACCGCCCTTATCGAGACGGCGAACTTGATGCAGAAGCTACGTAAGACCACGCTCATTGGCAAGTTGTCTCAAGCGGCGCTAGTGGCAACGTTGGTCATCACAGCAGGGATTTGGATGGCGATGCCTCAGGTTTTGATTGGTGAGCCTGCTTCTACCATCGCTAACGTGACGCCAACTCCTGTTCAAGATGAGCGCATCGAAGTGAATGGTATGAAGATGAGCACCGAGCTGACCATGCCTGAGAAGGTCGCGCTAAATACCGTAGTTCAGTAGAACTTTTCGAGGGCAAACAAAAAAGCGGTGGGGAGACCCACCGCTTTTTGTTTAGAGCAAAGAACGATCAGTGTGTGACGCGAGTCACGCCGCCGCTCTCGATTACTCGAACTGTGTCGCCGACTTTGAACTCGGCATCATTCACTGACTTTGCTTGCACGATAGAGATGTGGCTGCCATCTTCCATCTTGATGCCGAACTCGAGGCCACTCTCGCGGGTATAGGCTTCTTCTGCCGCCGCACCGACCATGCCGCCCACGACTGCACCTAACACACTAGCTACTTCGCCAGCTTTACCGCTGGCTGCACCGCTTCCAGCGATACCGCCTGCGATGGTGCCTGCTGCCGTACCGACTTGGCTTTGTGTACCTTCGATACGCACCACATTGATCTGCTCGATCACGCCGACCTTGTAGGTTTGGATCTGGCGCACTTGGTCACGGGTATAGACATCGCCCGATTTGCCTGTGGCGCAAGCGCTCAGCAGGACGATCGCGGAAAGGGATAAGATTAGTTTTGTGTTCATGTTCGTGCTCCTTGTGTTTGTTCGCCGGTATCGGACGTTGCTTCGACCCCAGTTGTCGGTTTCGGTTCATTCTTTCTGTAACCCGGGCGCCATTGCTTGAGTAGTAGCGCATTGCTCACCACTGACAACGAACTCATCGCCATCGCACCGCCCGCGATGATGGGGTTGAGCAAACCCATCGCTGCCAGTGGGATACCCAATACGTTGTAAGCAAAAGCGAAGAACAGATTCTGACGAATCTTGCTCAATGTGACGCGCGACAGGTCGATGGCGTCTGCCACACTGGAAAGGTCGTTGCGCATCAGTGTGATGTCAGCCGCTTCGATAGCGATGTCACTACCACTCTTCATGGCAAAGCTCACATCTGCCGCAGCCAAAGCGGGCGCATCGTTGATGCCATCACCCACCATGCCGACGATATGTTGCTTGGCTTTGAACGAATTGACGTAGCGTGCTTTATCCTGTGGAAGGACTTCAGCCAGATATTCATCGATACCTGCTTGTTGTGCCACCGCATGAGCAGTCGCATCGTTGTCGCCACTCAGCATCACCACGCGTATCCCCATCTCACGCAGGCGTGCCACGGCGACGATGCTGGTCGGACGGAGTTGGTCTGCGAAAGCGATCAAGCCTAGCAAGACATTGTCGTGTGCCACCGCGATGACCGATCTACCTTGCTGTTGCAATGCGGTGATGGAGGGTTCATCCAGCTTCACACCTTGTTCTGCGACATAAGTGGGGGAACCCATCACATAGTTCTCACCGTCCATCGTGGCGCGAAGACCTTTGCCAGGGGTCTCGTTGAAGTCATTGATAGGGCGGGCCATCACATCCTGTGTCTGTGCGTAGTCTTGCAACGCGACAGACAAAGGGTGAGTCGAATGTTGGCCAAGGCTGGTCGCGATGCGTAGCAGTTCTCCTACGCCGCTAGAAGCACTTGGACGTACCTCTGCGACAGTGGGCTTGCCTTCGGTCAGCGTTCCTGTCTTATCCAATACCAATACAGAAAGTTTGTGCGCACGCTCAAGCGCTGAAGCATCTTTCACCAAGATGCCGTTGTTCGCTGCCAAGCCGCTGGCGACCACGATGGTGATCGGCGTCGCAAGGCCCAATGCGCAAGGGCAGGCGATGACCAATACCGATACCGCATTGATGAGTGCGTAGGAGAAGTCTCCCTCGAAATTCAACCAGTAAATGAATGTCGCTGCCGCCAGTAGTAATACGGCGGGGACGAAAATGGCGGAGATCTTGTCAGCCATGCGCTGGATGGCTGCTTTTGAACCTTGCGCTTGTTCGACCAAACGGATGACGGCGGCCAATTGGGTACGGCTACCCACCGCGATGGCGCGGCACTTGAGCATGCCTTGCTGGTTCACTGTAGCGGCATAGACCTTGTCGTTCACTGCCTTCGCTTGTGGCAGGCTCTCGCCGGTCAACATGCTTTCGTTCAGGCTGGAGGCGCCTTCCAATACGACACCATCCACGGGCACACTCTCGCCGGGGCGCACGATGAAGATATCGTCGGGGCGGAACTGACCGACCGGAACGTCGATCACCTCGCCATCACGCTCTACATGCGCGATCTTGGGTTGCAGGTGGAACAGGGCTTCGAGCGCAGATGTCGCCTTTTGTTTGGCTCCTGCTTCCAATAGTTTGCCTAGGAGCACCAGGGTGATGAGTGTCGCACCCGCTTCGAAGTACACGGGTTGGTGGATGCCGAGCACCATGATGAAGAAGCTAAGGAAGTAAGCCGCGCTGGTGCCTAGTGCGACCAGCAGGTCCATATTGCCGCTGCCATGTTTGATACTGCCCCAAGCGCCGCGATAGAAACGCATACCCGCCCAGAACTGTACGGGTGTCGCCAACAACCACTGGAGCCATGTTGGGATGTTGAAGTGGACGTCGAACAACATCAGGAACATCTCAAGCAGCATCGGCGTGATGAGTGCCAGAGCGATCAAGAATTCCAACTTCTCTTTGCGGAATATCTCGGCACGCTCTGCCTTCTCGGCGGCGAAATCACGGGCCACATGCGCGTCGAAGCCTGTGTCAGATACCGCTTTGATGAGTTCGTCGACGTTGGTCAGCGTAGGGTCGAAGGTGACGCTGGCTTTTTCGGTGGCAAGATTCACCACCGCATTGACCTGGGGCAGCTGGTTCAGGGACTTTTCCAGACGGGAAGAGCATGAAGCGCAACGCATGCCAACGATCTGAAGTTCTGCGTGTTGTTCGGTATGGGTCATAGTTGGTTGAATTTACCAGAATTCAAAGGGAAACTCTTCAACAAAAAGGCGGATGTGGCCTTCTCAGCCACATCCGCTTTATGTGTTTCGTCGCGTGGTTACAGCTTACGTTGGATGCTCAAACCACCACGCAATTGGCCTGGCGCATAGCCCGTCGCTTGGTCATGCGGATATTCTGCAGCAAGGCTGGCTTTGACAGCATCTGACAGTTCTTCAGATTTGCCGTGGCAGCTTACGCAGCCGGGTTGCAACACGATGCCCTTCATGTAGCGGAAGGTCTTGCCATTCTTACCCTTGATGACTTCGGCTACTTCCAGTGTCTCAGGCTTCTCACCCTTAGCCAGACGTTCTTCCATCTTCTTCAATGCCTTTTGTTCCCACTCGTCTGTCGTGCCCAACATCGGATTGCGTACTTTCATGCTCACACGGGTCACTTTCCAACCTTTTTGACGGGAGAGCTCGCTCGCCATCTTGGGGGCGATGTCTTTGCAAACCTTAACCGCTGATTCTGGCCCACCTTCTTGCACGGCTTTCTTGTTCTCTTCGGCTAACGCCTTCATGAAAGGCATCGCTGCTGCGCGCGTCTCATCCTTGAGTGCATCGATGTTGTTGTCAGCGAAGGCGGATACAGCGCTGAATGCGAGTAATGAAGCGATGATGATTTTCTTTTGCATAGTTGCCTCCAAAATGAAAAACGCCCGAACGAGTCGGGCGTGATCGAGTAGAAAAGACTTACTTCTTTTCTTCCATCGGGCAGGTATTCATGCCCAGCAGTGGATAGAACGGGCAGAACTTGAAGATGCCAGTCGCCAAGAACACGAGGCCGATCCAGCCCCATGCGCTGATGCCAGCCAGTGCAACGCCGATGAGGGCGAGGCCGGCGACGATACGCAGGATGCGGTCGATACCGCCAACGTTAACTTTCATGGTGTGCTCCTTGAGTGATTGATGAAAAGGGATTGCATAGTAATTCTGAATCCAGCTTGGGTATGTGAGAAAAATCACAAAACATGGGCTTATCCTTGAGTTGGTCAGGGTTTCCTGTTTCAATCCCGCATCATTAAAAAAGCAGGAAAAGACATGGCGCAGGCAAGTATCGGCATCATCGGGGGGAGCGGGGTCTACGATATCGCTGGTTTGGAGAACAAACGCTGGGAGAAGGTGGAATCATCCTTTGGTGAACCGTCGGACGAGTTGCTGTTCGGCGAACTCAATGGCGTGAAACTCGCCTTTCTGCCACGTCATGGTCGTGGCCACAAGATACCGCCCTCCGAGATCAATTTCCGCGCCAATATCGATGCCCTGAAAAGGGTGGGTGTGACCGATGTCATCTCCGTCAGTGCAGTTGGTTCGCTACGTGAACATCTAAGACCCGGCACTTTCGTCATCGTCGATCAGTTCATCGACCGCACCTTCGCTCGCAACAAGTCCTTCTTCGGTACAGGTTTGGTGGCGCATGTCTCGATGGCGCATCCGGTCTGTAAGCGCCTCGGCGACCATATCGAAGCGGCAGCGAAAGAGGCGGGTATCAACGCCTTGCGCGGTGGCACCTATCTGGTGATGGAAGGGCCGCAGTTCTCCAGCCTTGCTGAATCCGAGCTGTATCGCCAATGGGGCTGCGATGTCATCGGCATGACCAACATGCCCGAAGCCAAGCTCGCCCGCGAGGCCGAACTTTGTTACGCCACCGTGGCGATGGTCACCGACTACGACTGTTGGCATCCCGACCACGATCACGTGACCGTGGATCAGATCATCAAAGTATTGTTGGAGAATGCGGATAAAGCAAAGACACTGGTAAAGCAAGTCGTGCCTCGTGTTGGTTCTGATGCCAAAGCCTGTGACTGTGGTTGCCGCAGTGCGTTGCAATATGCACTCATCACTGCACCGGAAGCGCGTGATGCTGCCATGAAAGAAAAACTGCAAGCCATCGCTGGACGTGTACTGAAAGGCTGAATATGAACGAACAACAATCACGCGAACAGCTGCTCGCCACTTCGCGCCACATGGTCGAACTTGGCCTCAATCGCGGTACGGCGGGTAACGCCTCGGTGCGATTGGGCGACGGCATGCTCATCACGCCCTCTGCACTCCCTGTAGCGGAGATGAAGACGGACAGCATGGTGCGCATGGACTTGGAAGGTAAGGTGCTGCAGGGCGGCAAGCCTTCTAGCGAATGGCGCTTTCATCGTGACATCTTTGTTGCACGTCCCGAGATCGGTGCGGTGCTGCACATGCACTCCAGCTTTGCCACCACCATCGCTTGCCTAGGCAAGGACGTGCCTGCTGTGCATTACCACATCGCCATCGCAGGCGGCGACAGCATCCGTTGCACGCCGTACACCATCTTTGGCGAACAGAACCTTTCTGACTTGGCACTCGAAGCGCTGCATGATCGCAAGGCTTGCCTGCTGGGTAATCACGGCATGATCGCCTTGGGTAAAGATTTGGCTGATGCGCTGTCCGTCGCGCAAGAAGTCGAATATCTATGCGAGATATATTGGCGCACGCTGCAAGCAGGTACGCCCCAGATACTCACCGCGCAGCAGATGCATGCAGTAAAAGAAAAATTCGTTGAATATAAGAAACGCAGTTAGGAAAACCATGCCCATCAAATCGAAAATACGAACCGTTCCCCATTACCCTAAACAAGGCATCCAGTTCCGCGACATCACCACCTTGCTCAAAGACCCTGAAGGTTTTCGCGCGACCGTGGATGAACTGGTAAAACGATACAAAGATGTGAAGATAGACAAGATCGCCGGCATCGAATCGCGCGGATTCATTCTCGGCGCACCATTGGCGTATGCACTTGGAAAAGGCTTCGTTCCCATCCGCAAGAAGGGCAAGCTGCCCGCCGAAACAATCGGTCACGACTACGCGCTGGAATACGGCACTGATCGCATCGAGATCCACACCGACGCCATCCATAAAGGAGAGAAAGTATTGCTGGTGGACGATCTCATCGCCACCGGTGGCACAGCCGAAGCCGCCTGCATCCTCATCGAAAAGATGGGCGGCAACATCGTCGAGTGTTGCTTCATCATCGACTTGCCGGATATCGGTGGACGCGCGCGGCTGGAGAAGCTGGGGCAGAAGGTGTTTGCGTTGTGCGAGTTTGAGGGGGACTAAATGAAAGTCGAAACCCTACGCTGGTTCAACAACAGGCTGGAGATGGTGGACCAGCGAATCCTGCCTGCCGCTTTTGAATACCTGAGTTACTACACCGCATCTTCGGTTGCCGAGGGCATCCGCAGTATGGTGGTGCGTGGCGCGCCGGCAATTGGGGTTGCGGCGGCTTATGGTGTGGCGCTGGAAGCGTTGCGGTTGTCGTCCCCCCTTCGACAGGCTCAGGGCGAACGGGATGTTTTTAACTCTGGCATGGAAACAGGCTTTACCGTGCTGGCAGCAAGCCGCCCGACAGCGGTGAATCTGTTCTGGGCGTTGCAACGTATGCGCAAGGTATGGGAGAGTGTTGCGGAGCAACCACCAGAACAGATCGCGCAGCGATTGTTGGCAGAGGCGCATGAGATTCTGGCGGAGGACATCCGCATCAATAAGGCGATGGGGGCGCATGGTGCAGCCTTGCTGAAAGATGGGGCGCGGGTGTTGACGCATTGCAATGCAGGGGCGCTGGCGACGGCGGGATGGGGGACGGCGTTAGGCGTGTTTCGCTCGGCGGTGGAGGCGGGCAAGAAGATATCGGTGATTGCCGACGAGACGCGGCCTTTCTTACAAGGCGCAAGGCTGACCGCTTGGGAGATGGTGCAGGAGAATATCCCCGTGACGCTCATCACCGATAACATGGCGGGCTACATGATGGCGCAGGGCGAGGTGGATGCGGTAGTGGTGGGTACGGATCGGGTGGCTGCCAACGGTGATGTGGCGAACAAGATCGGCACCTACATGGTGGCGGTATTGGCAAAGAGACACAACATCCCGTTCTATGTGGCATGCCCACTTTCGACCATCGACCTCAACATCACTACGGGCAAGGACATCCCTATCGAGGAGCGCTCGGTGGATGAGGTGAAGGGATTTCGCGATACCCACTGGGCGGCGGAGGGGGTGAAGATTCGTAATCCGTCGTTTGATGTGACTCCGGCAGAGTTGGTGACGGGTTTGATCACTGAGCGGGGGGTGGTGTTGCAGCCGGATGCGCAAGGCATTCGGAAGTTGATGGCGGGATGACTTGGAGGGTAGGCTGGTGGTGAGCTTGCGAACCCCAGCATTTTGGGAGCGCGAAGCTGGGGTTCGTACTTCACCGCCAGCCTACCTTGCGCTTAAGGGACTTCTGGGTTTCCCTTAAATACCTGTTTCCATTAGCCCATTCCTTTGGTACAATCCGCGCCGTTTTCAGATGGGCTTCGAGCCCGTTTTTTATTTGTGGGTACGAATATGGATGTGGCAAAACTGGTTGATACGACGCTGACTGGTATGGGATACGAGTTGGTCGATCTGGAAGTGTCTGGACGCGGGCTGATGCGTGTGTTCATGGATAAGCCAGAGGGTATCTCGGTCGAGGATTGTGAACGCGTGAGCAACCAGTTGGTGCGTTTGTTCACGGTGGAAGGGGTGGCTTACGAGCGCCTCGAGATCTCTTCGCCCGGCTTGGATCGTGTGTTGAAGAAAGAATCTGATTTCGTGCGTTTCGTGGGACAGAAGGCCAAGCTCAAATTGCGTACGCCTGTGAATGGAAGCAAGAATTTCGTCGGAGTCATCGGCGAGTTGAAAGATGGAGTTTTGCAGTTGGATCTGGAGGGCAGTTCGGTTTCTATCGAATTGTCGAATATAGACAAGGCACGTCTAGTGCCGGTTTTTTGAAGTAGTCGGAGATAGCGATGAGTCGTGAAGTTCTATTGTTGGTAGATGCCTTGGCGCGTGAGAAGAACGTGGACAAGGAGATCGTGTTTGGTGCGCTGGAATCCGCTTTGGCCTCCGCTACAAAGAAGCGTTTCGCTGATGAAGAGGCAGATGTGCGTGTAAGCATCAATCGCCAAACGGGTGAATACGAATCTTTCCGTTGCTGGCAGGTCATGGACGACGAGACATTCGAGACGCCAGAACTGCACATCAAATTGGAAGAAGCGCAGAAGCGCGATCCAGCTATCCAGTTGGAAGAATTCATCGAAGAGCCTTTGGAGAGCATCGACTTTGGCCGTATCGGTGCGCAAGCGGCGAAGCAAGTCATCTTCCAAAAGATCCGTGACGCAGAGCGCGAGCAGATCTTGGCTGACTTCATGGAGCGTAACGAGCACCTCGTATCCGGCACCATCAAACGTATCGAGCGCGGCAACGCGATCGTCGAGTTCGGCAAGATCGAAGCTTTGTTGCCACGTGACCAGATGATCCCGAAAGAGAATCTGCGTGTGGGCGACCGTGTGCGTGCTTATCTGTTGCGTGTGGATCGCACAGTGCGCGGGCCACAGATCATTCTGTCCCGTATCACATCTGAATTCTTGAAGAAGTTGTTCGAACTGGAAGTGCCTGAGATCGAAGAAGGGATCTTGGAGATCGTCAGCGCATCGCGTGATCCAGGTTCTCGCGCCAAGATCGCTGTACGTACCAACGACCAACGTCTAGACCCTATCGGCACTTGCGTCGGTATGCGCGGATCTCGCGTTCAAGCGGTCACCAATGAGTTGGCTGGTGAGCGTGTGGACATCATCTTGTGGGCGGACGAACCGGCGACTTTTGTCATCAATGCCTTGGCACCAGCCGAAGTCAGCAGCATCGTGGTGGATGAAGACAAGCACAGCATGGATGTCGTCATCGAAGAAGAGAACTTGGCGCAAGCCATTGGTCGTGGCGGTCAGAACGTGCGTCTGGCTACCGAGCTGACAGGTTGGGAGATCAATCTGATGACGGTGGAGCAATCTGCCGAGAAGAACGAGCAAGAATTCGCCGTCATTCGCAATATGTTCGTAGAAAAATTGGATGTTGATGAGGAAGTGGCCGACATCTTGGTGCAAGAAGGTTTCAATACCTTGGAAGAGGTCGCATACGTCGAGTTGGAAGAGATGTTGGCGATCGAAGCATTGGATGAGGCAACGGTGAACGAGTTGCGTAGCCGTGCGCGTAACGCATTGTTGACCGCTGCGATCGTGAACGAAGAGCAAGTCGAACATGGTATCGAAGATCTGTTGAAGATCGACGGTATGGATGAAGAGACTGCGCGCACATTGGCAAGCAAAGGGGTGGGCACACAAGACCAACTGGCCGATCTGGATGGCGAGGAGTTGGTAGAACTGACTGGCATGGATGCTGAACGTGCGAATCAGTTGATCATGACGGCGCGTGCGCCTTGGTTCGTATAAGTAATACAAAGTCCGCAGGACTGAAGGAATGCAATGGGAAAAATGAATGTCGCTCAATTCGCTGGGGAGCTTGGTCTTCCAGTCGAACTGCTATTGGAGCAGTTGAAATCGGCTGGTGTGGACAAAGCGGCAGAATCCGACGCGATCTCTGAGCAAGATAAAGCCAAGCTGCTCGAACATCTGCGCAGTGCGCACGGTGGTGCGAGCAAGAGCAAGATCACCGTGACGCGTCGCGAAACCACTGCGATCAAGAAGACTGACAGCACAGGTAAAGCGCGCTCCATTCAAGTCGAAGTGCGTAAGAAGCGAACCATCGCTGCTCCTACTGCACAAACAGAAGAGAAGTCAGCGCCTGTCGCTGAGACAGTGGAGGTGGCTGAAGCTGCGCCTGTTGCGACACCGGCACCAGTAAGGTCCAAGGGCGTCTTGGACGAGCAGCAATTGAAAGCACGCGAAGAAGAAGCTCGCCTCCAAGCTGAATTGGCAGCTCGCCAAGCGGCTGAGATCGAAGCTAAACAAGCACGTTCGAAACGCAAAGCAGCGGCAGCTGAGCCTAAGCCAGAACCAACACCTGAACCCGTCGTTGAGGCCAAAGTGGAAGTGGTTGCGCCAGTCGTTCCTGCCGAAAAGCAAGAAGGCACATTACACAAGCCAACGCTCAAGCCAGGCGACAAGGTGGCGAAGCCAGCCAAAAAAGCAGACAAGGCACCCGCTAAAGACAGCCCTTGGGATGAGGCTGGGCACAAGAAGCGTCCACCTTCACGCAATACTGATCCTCGTGCCAATGTAGGTGTTCGTGCGGGCAGTTCTTTGCGCGCAGGTCGCCATGACAAGCACAGCAAGCAACACGATACCGCGCAACACGCATTCACATTGCCAACAGAAGCGATCGTGCAGGAAGTGATGATCCCTGAGACCATCACGGTCTCCGAGTTGGCGCAGAAGATGTCCATCAAAGCGGCAGAGATCATCAAAGCGCTGATGAAGATGGGTTCGATGGTCACCATCAACCAAGTGCTCGATCAAGAGACGGCGATGATCATCGTTGAAGAGTTGGGGCACAAAGCGGTACAAGCCAAACCGGATGATCCGGATGCATTCCTGATGGATGCGGCAGAGCATGAAGACGCTGTACTGGAAGCGCGTGCACCCGTGGTCACCGTGATGGGTCACGTCGACCACGGTAAGACATCATTACTGGATTACATCCGCCGCACTCGCGTCGCTTCAGGCGAGGCTGGTGGCATCACACAGCACATCGGTGCGTATCACGTGGATACACCGCGCGGCATGATCACCTTCCTCGATACACCCGGTCACGAAGCCTTTACGGCGATGCGTGCACGTGGTGCAAAAGCGACTGACATCGTTATTCTGGTCGTTGCGGCCGATGACGGTGTGATGCCACAAACCAAGGAAGCGATCCACCATGCGAAAGCGGCAGAAGTGCCCATCGTGGTGGCGATCACTAAGATCGACAAACCTGATTCGAATTCTGAGCGCGTGCGCCAAGAGTTAGTGGCCGAAGGCGTCGTTCCCGAGGATTGGGGCGGTGACTGCATGTTCGTCGAAGTCTCTGCGAAAACCGGTCAAGGCATCGACACCTTGCTTGAAGGCATCTTGCTACAAGCTGAAGTGTTGGAGCTGAAGGCCGCCAAGAACACGAGTGCCAAGGGTGTCGTCGTCGAGGCTCGCTTGGATAAAGGTAAGGGCGCAGTCGCGACTTTGCTGGTTCAGTCTGGTACGTTGAAGCGTGGTGATGCCATCTTGGTGGGCTCTGTCTCAGGTCGTGTGCGCGCGATGTTGGATGAGAACGGCAAGAACATCACTGAAGCTGGCCCTTCTATCCCAGTCGAGATCCAAGGTCTGTCAGAAGTGCCTGTCGCTGGCGCAGACTTCCTTGTGTTAGCAGATGAGAAGAAAGCGCGCGAGATCGCTTTGTTCCGTCAAGGCAAGTTCCGCGATGTGAAATTGGCGAAGCAGCAAGCAGCGAAGTTGGAGAACATGTTCGAGCAGATGGGCGAGGGCGAAGTACGTTCTCTGTCTGTCATCGTCAAGGCGGACGTGCAAGGTTCTCTCGAAGCCATCGCTGGTTCCTTGCAGAAACTCTCTACCTCTGAAGTCAAGGTCACCTTGGTTCACAGCGGTGTGGGCGCGATCTCCGAGTCGGACGTCAACTTGGCGCTGGCTTCCAAGGCGATTATCATCGGCTTCAATTCTCGTGCTGATGCAACTGCACGTAAGTTGGCGGAGTCGTCAGGTGTGGATATCCGTTACTACAACATCATCTATGCGATGGTCGATGAGATCAAAGCGGCGCTGTCCGGCATGCTGGCTCCCGAGAAGAAGGAGAGCATCATCGGTATGGTCGAGATCCGTCAGGTGTTCACCATCTCCAAGGTCGGTACCATCGCGGGTTGCTACGTCACCGAGGGTATGGTCAAACGTGGTTCCAGCGTACGTGTGCTGCGCAACAACGTGGTCATCCATACGGGCGAGCTCGACTCCTTGAAGCGCTTCAAGGACGATGCTAAAGAAGTCAAATCCAACTTCGAGTGTGGCCTGTCATTGCGCGGCTTCAACGATTTGGAAGTCGGCGATTTCTTGGAAGTGTTCGAGATCGTGGAAGTGGCGCGGGCTCTTCAATAAATGGCTAAGGATTACGCACGCACCGATCGTATTGCCGAGCAGATCCAGCGCGAGCTGGCACAACTGATCCGGCTAGAAGTCAAAGATCCGCGCGTGCGTAAAGTCACTTTGACGGGGGTGGAAGTGACTAACGACCACGCCCATGCCAAAGTTTTCTACACCTCTCTGGATGGCAATAGCCCAGAGCTGCTCCAAGGTTTGGAACGTGCGGCTGGCTACTTGCGTAGCCAGTTGGCGAAGGCCATGAAGTTGCGTATCACCCCTCAATTGCATTTTCTCTATGACGCCTCCATCGAACGTGGTGCTCATCTTTCTCAGTTGATCGACAAAGCCGTTGCCAGCGACACCAACCATTAATCGTACGACCCGCATCAAAAGGCAGTTGGACGGCGTGCTGCTGTTCGATAAGCCATTGGAGTTGAGCTCCAACACGGCCATGCAAAAGGTACGCTGGCTTTTTGGTGCCGAGAAAGCGGGACACACTGGCACGCTCGATCCACTTGCGACCGGATTGTTGCCTATTTGCTTTGGCGAAGCGACCAAATACACCGTTGCTCTGTTAGACGCCGACAAGGGCTATCGCGCTACGATACGTTTAGGTCAAAAGACGACGACCGGTGATGCTGAAGGCGAGGTGATAGAAACTCGTCCAGTCGCGGTCAATGAAGTTCAAGTGTTGTCAGTGTTGGAGGGCTTTCTGGGCGAAGGCCAACAACTGCCCCCCATGCATAGTGCCATTAAGCACCAAGGTAAGCCGCTGTACGAATATATTCGCAAGGGCGAGACCGTTGAGCGTGAGCTACGCCAAATCGTCATACATGAATTGAAGCTAGAACGTTTGCAAGGCGAGGAGTTGGAATTCAGCGTCTTATGTAGCAAGGGTACTTATGTACGTACCTTGGCTGAAGATATCGGTGAAGCTTTAGGCTGTGGCGGTCATTTGATCACTTTGCGTCGCACTTCCATTGGTGAATTCTGCTTAAACGAGGCCCATACCTTGGTGCAATTAGAAGCCATGGGAGCGGCTGAACGCGATGCCTGCCTGATGCCTTTGGATAGATTAGTGCTGAATCTGCCGACTTTAGAGCTGGATAGTGTCCAAGCTACCCGTTTAGCCCGTGGACAACGGCTGGGTTTGACCGACAACCACCCCGATGGCAAACGCAGATTGTACGCAGAAGGGCGATTTATCGGCTTGGGCGAGCTGGTCGGCGGCAGATTGTCACCAAGCCGCCTGTTGTCCAGTATAGCCAAGGCCGCCGCCATCCCTAATTCAGCTTGAGTGGATACCCCGTTCAAGGTTAGAATGCCGCACTTTTTATTTGGAGAGAGTAAGTAAATGTCTATTACCGCAGCACAAAAATCGCAGATCGTTACAGATTATCAACGTGCCAAGGGCGACACTGGCTCCCCTGAAGTGCAAGTCGCTTTGATGACTGCTCGTATCAACTACCTGACAGAACATTTCAAAGAACACAACAAAGACCATCACTCACGCCGTGGTCTGCTCCGTTTGGTTAGCCGCCGCCGTAAGCTGCTGGACTACCTGAAGAGCAAGAATGAGGGTAGTTACAAAGAGCTGATCCAACGTTTGGAACTGCGCAAGTAATTAAGATTTACGAGCGGGTCGCGATAGCGGCCCGCTTTGTTTTGGGTGTCGTATTGGTGTCCTGACCACTCGGTCAGGCATTCACATTGGAGAGCGCTATCTTGAGTCACTATAAAAAAACACTGAGTTACGGTAATCAACAACTGACATTGGAAACAGGCGAGATCGCTCGTCAATCTAGTGGTGCAGTGATGGTTAGTTTGGGCGACACCGTGGTGCTGGTCACCGTGGTGGGACGTAAAGATGCAAAGCCTGATCAAGATTTCTTCCCGCTCACTGTTGACTATCAAGAGCGCACCTACGCTGGCGGCAAGATCCCCGGTGGTTTCTTCAAACGTGAAGGTCGCCCAAGCGAGAAAGAGATCCTGACTTCTCGCCTGATCGACCGTCCATTGCGCCCTCTGTTCCCTGAAAGCTTTTACAACGAAGTGCAGATCGTAGCGACCGTGGTGTCGTCTGATCCTCAGATCGACTCTGACATCCCATCCATGATTGGTGCATCCGCAGCCTTGGCGATCTCCGGTATCCCTTTCGATGGTCCGATCGGTGCAGCCCGCGTGGGTTACGCCAATGGCCAATATCTGTTGAACCCAACCAAAGACGAGTTGGTCACTTCGCAGATGGACTTGGTCGTCGCAGGTACTGCCAAGGCTGTGCTGATGGTCGAATCCGAAGCACAAGAATTGTCCGAAGAAGTCATGTTGGGCGCGGTCGTGTTCGGCCACGAACAGATGCAAGCCGTCATCAATGCCATCAACGAGATGGCTGATGCAGTGGGTCAAGACGATTGGGATTGGACACCAGCACCTAAGAATGAAGCGCTGATCGCTAAGATCAACGCATTGGCTGAAAGTGACTTGAAGGCAGCGTACGCAGTGCGTGAGAAGCAAGCTCGTACCCATCAAGTGGATGCGATCCGTGCCAAGGTGTCTGAAGCATTGGCTACACCAGAGTTCGAGAACGTCTCTAAGAACGAGATCGGCGAGTTGTTCAGCGCGTTGGAAGCTAAGATCGTGCGCGGTCAGATCCTGAGCGGCGAGCCACGTATCGACGGCCGTGATACACGTACCGTGCGCCCGATCACCATCCGTACCGGCGTACTGCCACGTACTCATGGTTCCGTACTGTTCACACGCGGCGAGACACAAGCTTTGGTGGTCGCTACGCTGGGTTCGATGCGCGATTCACAAAAGATCGATGCATTGCAAGGTGAGTTCTCTGACCGCTTCATGTTGCATTACAACTTCCCTCCGTACGCGACTGGCGAGACAGGCCGCGTTGGTACACCAAAGCGTCGTGAGATCGGTCACGGCCGTTTGGCTAAGCGTGCATTGGTTGCTGTGTTGCCGAGCGAAGATGAATGCGGTTACGCGATGCGCGTGGTCTCCGAGATCACTGAATCTAACGGCTCTAGCTCCATGGCTTCCGTTTGTGGTGGTTGCTTGTCATTGATGGATGCAGGTGTCGCATTGACCAACCACGTGGCAGGTATCGCGATGGGCTTGATCAAAGACGGTGGTCGTTTCGCTGTGTTGACAGATATCTTGGGTGACGAAGATCACTTGGGCGATATGGACTTCAAGGTGGCTGGTTCCGACCGCGGTATCACTGCGCTACAGATGGACATCAAGATCAACGGCATCACCAAAGAGATCATGCAAGTCGCATTGAGCCAAGCTAAAGAAGGACGTATCCACATCCTTGGCATCATGAAACAAGCGATGCCGTCTGTGCGTCCTGAAGTCTCTGATTTCGCGCCACGCATGATCAAGATGAAGATCAACCCAGACAAGATCCGTGATGTGATCGGTAAGGGCGGTGCTGTCATTCGCGCATTGACCGAAGAGACAGGTACTACGATCGACATCGATGATGAAGGCAATGTCACCATCTCCTGCGTGAGCGGCGAGGCGGGTGAGGCTGCTAAGAAACGTATCGAAGATATCGTGGCTGAAGTCGAAGTCGGCAAGATCTACGAAGGCCCAGTGGTCAAGCTGTTGGACTTCGGCGCGCTGGTCAACATCCTGCCAGGAAAAGACGGTCTGTTGCACATCTCTCAGATCTCGCACGAGCGTATCGCCAACGTTTCTGACCATTTGAAAGAAGGCCAAGTGGTCAAGGTCAAAGTGTTGGAAGTGGATGACAAGGGCCGTATGAAGTTGAGTATGAAGGCGTTGTTGGCTCAAGCCGCAGCACCTGCTGCAGAATAAGGCAAACTATCGCCGCGACGAGCCCCGCCTAGCGCGGGGCTTTTTGTTTGGTGGATCCGTGGCGTAATTGATTGCGATATCGCGTTCGGACTGCGAGAATCCCTCATATCAAATTGCATGCATAAAGAGTATGAAATCACTCGCTAGAAATCTTGTAGATACCTTGCCATCTGGCTTGGAAGGCTTGTTCAATCCATGGAAAGACTGTTGCCCGCACGATGCGGACGGTAATGGGCCCGCTGCAAAGTTGGAACGGTTGTCACAGCATTTAGATTGCGATCCTAGATTCATCTTGGTTGGCGAGGCGCCGGGCTATCAGGGATGCCGTTATAGCGGAGTGGCCTTCACCAGCGAACGCTTGCTGGGTGAGGGCGCGATACCGCGCATCGCGGCCTTGCAAGGGCGTCTGTCGGATCGGCGTTTACCTTTTTCTGAGCCATCTGCCACCATCGTGTGGAAGACGCTCTATCGCCTCGGTATCTCCGAGCGCACCATCCTGTGGAATGCGATGCAACTGCATCCTTACCGTTCCGACAATCTATGGTCGAATAGGACACCCACGCCAGATGAGATCAAGCTAGGCGAACCCGCCATGCGCTTGTTGATCGAGGCGTTTCCGAAGGCAAAGGTCGTTGCAGTCGGTAAGAAGGCGGAAGGCTTGTTGGCGGAGATGGGCATCCAAGTGACGGGTGCAGTACGTCATCCTGCGAACGGTGGTGCGACCGAATTCGCTAACGGCCTGCAAGCGTTGATGTGACTCATGGCTGAATCAGCGTTCGATCCCAAGCCCTTTCTTGCTAGTTTGCCTTTGCAGCCGGGTGTGTATCGCATGTTGGATGAGGCGGGGCAGGTGTTGTACGTCGGCAAGGCGAACCAACTCAAGAAACGCGTCAGCTCGTATTTTCAGATCAGCAATCTATCGCCGCGCATCCGCCTCATGGTGTCTCATATCGCGCGCATCGAAGTGACGGTGACGCGTTCTGAAGCTGAAGCGCTACTGCTTGAGAACAACCTCATCAAGTCGCTCAAACCGCGCTACAACATCTTGTTCCGCGACGACAAGTCTTATCCTTACATCGTACTCACCGGCAGTCCGTCGCCGCGTCTGACCTACTATCGCGGTGCTACCGATAAGCGCCATCAATACTTCGGACCATACCCCAATGCGCAAGCGGCGAAGGAGAGCATCAATCTTTTGCAGAAGGTCTTTCTCCTGAGAACGTGTGAGGAAGCAGTGTTCAACAATCGGACACGACCATGCTTGTTGCACCAGATCCATCGTTGCAGCGCACCCTGTGTTGGCATCATCAGCGCAGAGGATTACGCCACCGATGTGCGAAATGCGGGATTGTTGTTGCAGGGCAAGCATGACGAGGTGGAGAAGCGTTTGCGCACGGCGATGGAGCAAGCGGCCGAGACACTACACTTTGAGAAGGCCGCCGCCTTGCGCGACCAGTTACAAGCTTTGCATGCCGTGCAGGAAAAACAGTTTGTCGAAAGTGGGCGCGATACCGATGCGGATATCGTCGCTGTCGTTGATGCTGAAGGAGCGCTGTGTCTGAACCTTGCCGTGGTGCGGGGAGGCCGTCATCTAGGGGACAAACAATTCTTCCCCGCCAACGTGCAAGGGCAAGATAGCGTCGAAGTATTTGAAGCGTTCCTCGCACAGCATTACTTGGAACGTAGTGTGCCGCCCTTGATCATCACGAGTATCGAAGTGGTCGATGAAGCGTTAGAACAGTTGCTGACCGAACAAGCTGGGCACAAGGTGCAGATACGTCATGCGGTCACGGGAGAGCGCCGTCAGTGGTTGGACATGGCGCAATCCAATGCCTTATTAGCACTGCAAAGGCAGGCCGGATTAGAGGCGGGACAAGCACTGCGACTGGATGCATTGCGAGAGGTGTTGGCTTTGCCGGATTTGAAACGCATCGAATGTTTCGACATCAGTCATACCATGGGCGAAGCCACGGTCGCATCCTGCGTGGTGTATGACGAACTTGCGATCCGTCCGCAGGAATATCGTCGTTTCAACATCAGTGGCATCACACCGGGCGATGATTACGCGGCCATGCGCCAAGCGTTGACCCGTCGCTATCAGAAACTACAAGCAGGTGAGGGGAAGCGCCCCGATCTGATCTTGATCGATGGTGGTGCGGGGCAGCTCGGCATCGCCGTGGAGGTGATGCAAGAACTTGGTTTGTCCGATATCAGTCTTGTTGGTGTTGCGAAAGGCGTGGAACGCAAAGCAGGAATGGAGCAATTAATCCGACCCGGTATAGAAATATCGTTACAATTGCCACCGGACAGTCCATCCCTGCATTTGATCCAACAAGTACGTGATGAAGCCCACCGTTTCGCCATCAGTGGGCATCGAGCGCGACGTGGTAAGGCGCGAGTCACCTCTAGTTTGGAAGACATCGAAGGCGTTGGCGAGAAGCGCAGACGTAATCTGTTGACTCACTTTGGCGGTTTGAAAGGTGTGCAACAAGCCAGTGTGGACGAGCTGGCGCGGGTTGAGGGTATCAGCCCTGCACTAGCCGAAAGAATCTATCAAAGCTTACATTGACATGCCTATAAACATCCCAAATCTGCTCACGTGGTTACGTATCTTATTGATACCTGTATTCATCGCTGTCTTTTATGTCTCGGATGAGACATTGAGCATGTATCACAAACACATGCTGAGTTTTGCCATCTTCTGGCTTGCCTCGATCACAGATTGGCTGGATGGATATCTGGCGCGGGTCTTGAATCAAGGCTCGGCTTTCGGCGCATTCCTCGACCCAGTCGCAGATAAGTTGATGGTCGTTGCTGCACTGGTCATTCTGCTCAACTTGGGTTACGTGGATGCCATCATCGCTTTCATCATCATCGGACGTGAGTTGACAATCTCAGCCTTGCGCGAGTGGATGGCACAGTTGGGTGGGAGCAAGAGTGTGGCGGTATCGATGATCGGTAAAGTGAAGACCGTGTTCCAGATGCTGGCCATCCAATTCCTCTTGTTCCATGAGCCACTATTCGGTATCTCTACGCAATGGGTCGGCACCTTGCTGATCTATCTCGCAGCCATTCTTACACTGTGGTCGATGGTGTATTACCTGATGTTGGCTGCGCCACAAATAAAATCTCAAAATCGGAATTGATTTTCAACGCGCGGTCTGTATAATGCCGCGCTCTCGGGGTGTAGCGTAGCCTGGTAGCGCGCCTGGTTTGGGACCAGGATGTCGGGAGTTCGAATCTCTCCACCCCGACCAGGTTCATGTAGCAAGAAGTTTGTAGTATGCCGACCGAATTGTGCCCGTAGCTCAACCGGATAGAGCACCAGCCTTCTAAGCTGGGGGTTGCTGGTTCGATTCCAGTCGGGCACACCACAGACTTCAACGATTCAACGGTGGTCGTAGCTCAGTTGGTAGAGCCCTGGATTGTGATTCCAGTTGTCGTGGGTTCGAGCCCCATCGATCACCCCAAGATACTAGCAGTTCCGCGATAGTCCTCACTAACATCTTCTTCGCTGTGGGTAGTTTCAGGGGGAGATGTGGGTGAGATCGTGAGGGATGCATTCTCGGCATACCCTGCCACATATCCCGGCGCTAGATGCGCATATCGCAGCACCATGGTCATATCGGCCCACCCTCCCAACTGCCTCAAAACTTCCAACGGCGTTCCGCCCATAACGTGCCAGCTCGCCCATGTGTGACGCAAGTCATGGAAGGTTAGGCCAGCATCTATCTTTGCGCGATCAAGCGCTTCTACCCATGCTTTTGTTGTTGTGCGAATCACCGGCTGCTTGCGGTAGGTGAAGACATAGCGTGCGTCTCTGCATTGTTTTCCGTGCTTGTCGGTTTTCTCCCATCGTTCTTTAAGCACAACCAGTGCATCTGCGTTGAGTGGAACCGGTATCGGCTTGCCTGCTTTGGCTTCGTCTGGCCATATCCATGCAACCTTTCGATCGCGGTCGATATTGTGCCAGGTGATGCCGGTGACGTTGGCACGGCGCAGGCCAGTGGCCAGGGCGAAGCGCGTCATCGCGGCGAGGTGATCAGGTAGCTCCGCGATGAGTGCGCGTGCTTGGTCGCGCGTGATCCATCGGAAGCGGTCCTTTGGCTCAGGTAAGTATGGGATCTTAGGCACAGCAGCGAGCTGGCTCTTGGCGTGGGCATAGTTGAGTACGGCGCTGACGATGGCGAGGAAGCGGTTGGCGGTAGCCGGTGCGCGGGTGGTCAGCAGCTCTTTGCGGATAGCCAGCAAGACGTCGGTGGTGATCTCGGTGATGGGCTTCCCGCTCAACTGCTCAGTGAGCCAGATCAAGCGAACGCGGTCGGTCTCAAAACTTGCTTTGTGGATGGCGTGTTCGTCCACCCAATCGAGGGCGGCTTCATCCCATGTCGCTATGCGCGCGTCGCCGAGTTTGATTTCTCTCCAAAGCTCAGCACGACGGCGGTCGTGGTATTCCTGCGCGGCTTGGCGGCTGGCCGTGCCAGTCGATTCCCTAATTCTTTGGCCGCCGATCTGCCACTCGCACCAGTAATTCGTCCCGCGCTTGTAGAGCGACATGCTTTTTCTCCATCATTGTTTGGCGCGCGGTATTGTGCGCGCAGCCACTCAACCAGGTCAACGTCAAGAAATACCCAACATTTACCCGGCTTTGCCCCTGGCACCTCACCGGCGCGCGCCTTCGCTTCCAGCGTATGCGGGTGCAAGCGCAGGAATTCAGCAGCTTCAGTGAGGTCGAGGGTGCGCATGGTTATGCCTTCACCACCTCAAACTCGACCACCCACACCCATGGGTTGGTGTTCCATGATCCTTCGCCGTTGATTGATTCCCAAAGGCGCGCGTAGCTTTCCTTCGCGCTGGGTGCACGGAACTTGTCATCTTCGACGTGGAATGCACCATCTTTTGTGCGACTGATTCCTTCCGCCCGCGCATCGGCCTCGCTGATGTCGTTCAGCCGCTCAACGCGGACGCTTACTATCTCCAACAGGATGCGCGATGCGAAGCGCGGCATGTGGATGGATGGTGTCCACTTATCATCGAGGCGGTATTGCTGCGCGAACTCATCAGCTGCATACACGAACGGGCCATCTTCATCCGTTGCAGAACCGATTGACTGTAGATGGAATGCCCAGTTCTCGCGCACCCATAGAAGGTCTCCAACCTTCCCGTGCGGGCAGGAAAGTTCATCGATACTAAAGTCGCCAATCTTGGAAAGGTCCTCTGGTCTGTAAAGAATTTGTCCTTCGTAATCCATCCCCCACACATGGTGCTTGGGCAGCTTCACATCGCGTCGAGTCTGCGTTTTCGTGCCATTCAACACAGCGCGCACCATCGCGCCGTTCATTAGTATTGGGCGCTCTTTCATGTGTGCCTCCTGAATATCTTGGTTAAATCCCCGCCAATGCAATGCCCGCGATACCTAAGCACGTTGGATAACTTCGCGCGCTGGTGGTAGCTGTGGGTGGATTGCCTGAATAGGCCGAAGTAGCTGTTGGCGGTTTCGAATAGATCCGCTGCATCGATGTCGCGCACTCTGGCCATCGCGGTATTGACGGTGCGTTTGCGGGTGACTCGGCGCCATGGTCTGATCACTTGGCCAACGAAGTCCACGCCGCGCTCTATCGGTTGCAGGATGGTCTTGGTTGGGTTGATACGCGCGTGCAGGTTGTCGCGCAGGAATTCTTCGATCTCCCACTTGGCCGCATTGAGCCACTGTGGCGATTCATGCAGCAGTAGGAAGTCGTCCACATAGCGGATGTAGTGCTTGGCCTTCAGCTTGTGCTTGCAGAACTTATCCAGCGTATCGAGGTAGACGTTGGCAAAGAACTGCGATGACAAGTTGCCGATCGGAAGCCCGAGGTGTGCCGGTTGGCTGGTGAGGCGCTTGTGTGCGGGCACTCGTTCAAGCAGCGCAGGGTTGCCGCGATACTCGAAGTCTTGGCGCGGATCGTGGAACAGGACCTGCTCGGCCAACTGCAACCACCATCCGCTCACACGCTTGGCCAACAGGTCGCGCACGATGTGCTTGTCGATGCTGACGAAGAAGTTGGCGAGATCTAGTTTCAGGTAGTGCGCAGGCTTGCTCCAGTTCTGGGTGATGCTGCGCACCTTGGCTTCCAGACGCTGTGCACCGTAAAGTGTTCCACGCCCAGGGATGCAGGCACAGCTATCGGCGATGAAGCCAGCGTAGAAGCGTGGTGAGATGCGGTTGTACAGCAGGTGGTGCACGATGCGATCGCGGAACTCTGCCGCCCACACTTCGCGCGGCTTGGGTCGGGTGATGACGAAGCAAAGGCTCTTGCCTTGGCGATACGTGCCACTTCGCAGTTCATCTGCGAGTTGGCATAGGTTGGCTTCAAGGTTCAATTCGAACGCGATGGCGCTCGGTTTGTTGCGTTTGGTGCGACGGCAATCTAGGTATGCCTGCACCAGTTCTTCCATTGAAAAGTCAGCATGGTCGGCATCGGTTTGTTCTGCGGACGGCTCGCGCACGACAGGTGTTGCTCGTGATGATGTCGTACTGGTTTCCGTTATTGAAATTCTGATTCCAGGCGAAGCGCGTCCTATTGTGCTATCCACGTCGCCCTGCCGATCGCTCAGCAAGGAAACTGCGCCAGACCGAGCATGGGTATCTAGCCCACTGGTATCTGCGATGCGCATGTCGGTGGCTTTTGCCAGCGGCACAACCAGATCAAAAGTTCGCACAGTCATCATGGCCGTGACCCTGATGAAGCGGGCGATGTTGCGGAACGACGCCATCCATTGGCCTGCTTGCCGATGCTGTTGGTGAGCTCGATGGCCTTAGCATACTGGCCGGTGGAGATCAGGCGCTTATCGCGAGACAGGCGCAACAGCAGCTCGACTACTTGTTGGCGTTCGACCAGCTCGATGAGGTGCGATGCTTTCTCCTGAGCCACATTGGCGCGGAAGATGAGCACGCTGATCTCTACCGCTTCGTCGCGTAACTTGCCGCCGATGCTTTGCTTGAAGTCGCGCGGCATGTTCTTGGCAAGGTCGGTGACGACATCGAGGAAGTCGTAGGCCACTTTGTAGATCGGCAGGTTGGTGTGGAGTGCCATGCTGATAAAACCAAATAATTAAATGGGTGAATCAATCAATGATGATTCTGCGGACGGCTCGCGCACGACAGGTGCTGCTCGTGAAGAGGACGTCCTGGAATCCGTAAGCGAAAAGCTGATTCCAGGCGAAGCGCGTATCTGAATGCTTCTCACCAGACCAATACCAGCGCTCTTCGAACTCTTCCTTGAGGTTGGCGAACAACAAGGATTGCTCACGGCGGGTGGGGAGATCTCCGCCTGCCTTGGCAGCGAATTCCTGTGCTTGCTGGAATGTCACATCGTTGGCCTGACCCGGTAGCAGAATGATGTGATGGTCTGGATCTCCGTTCTTGCCGAGCAGGATGCCTGCGTAGGCTTCACCCTTCTTGAGGATGTTGGCCAAGAATTCCACCTTGGCGTTGGCTGTGCTGTTCTTCTTCATATCGATCTCCTAATGACTGAATTGATGAGTGACTAAATGGCTACTCTGCGGACGGCTCGCGCACGACAGGTGTCGCTCGTGATGATGTCGTACTGGTCTCCGCCACTGAAATCCTGACTCCAGGCGAAGCGCGTATCTTGGTGAAGCGTGTTGCTCCAATACCAATCCTCTTCGAAGCGGTCTTTCAGGTGCTTGAAGAGTAGGGATTGCTCGACACGATCCGGCAGGTCTCCACCGAGAGACTTCGCCCACTCCATCTGTGTGTTCCAGTCTGCATCGTCGTTGTCGCCATCCAACAGGATGATGTGGTGGCCGGTGCCGTCCGGATTGATGATGGCTCCGGCATAGATCTCGTTGTCTTTCAGTTCGGGTTTGTTCATGGTCATGCTCCTTAGTTATTTAGATGTATGGCGAAGGACGTTTCCCTCTTGTATAACTTCGCCGGTGCGTATCTCTCTCACTTGTCCGCCTATTGGTTTTGCTGGCGCTGTCAGCACTGGAATGAAGCCTGTGCCATTTCCTCCTAATACTTTCAGAGCTTCAACCTCAACCTTTGCGCTATTGATGATGGTCTGTGCAACGTCTTTGATTGCTGCCGCGCGCTCGATCTCCATCGGGTTTTCCTTGTCACTTAATGAGCGCAACGTATCGAAAAGCACGTTGCGCACCTGAGTGATGTCATTCTGCTGCTGGGTTTGTTCGCTCATTTTTCAGTCTCCGTTTGATCTTTCTGGTGATAGCGCCGCTAAGGTTCATCAACTGCCTTAACTCTGGGGGGTAGTTGTGGATGGTGTAGCGCTGCATGTGTTCTTGTTTGGTGACGAGCAATAGGTTTGAAACATCGCAGTTCTCACGATTCCTATCAATGAACTCAAGCATCATTCCTTTTGGGATTGGTCCGTTGACCTCTTCCCACTTCATGTGATGGGTGAATTTCCATTTGTTTGGCTCGGCGACCTTCGTCTTAAAGTAGCCAATCGTTGCCATCACCGTCGTGCCAACTGGCAGGTGGTTGTGAGGAGTCATTCCTTTTTTGAATTGGGTTGCAACTCCGCCTGGGTAGCTGATCCCCTTCTTGCCTTTGTTATGTGAAACCCTGCCTTTTTGAAACCGTGTAGATCCACCCTTTACACCATCCAATCGGCCTGATGCAGGACTAGACTTGAATGCCTCTGACTTACACAGACCAAGCCGCTTGGCCTTGGCGTAGAGCACGCACATCTTCACGCCGAGTTCAGTAGCGATGTCTTCTGCGCGCTCGTTCGGATAGCGAGACTTGAGCAGATCAATCTCGGATTCGGTCCAGACCTTGCGGGGTGGCAATATGCCTCGGCTCTTGGTCATGCCTTCCTCCGCAAAACCTTGACCAGGCGTGGGTGAGACCACATCGCGGCGATGATGCCGACAGGACCCCCATTGAGTGTGGCGAATATCTCTGACCACGTCATGCTTGGCACTGCATGCCAGATGAATAGATTCAATCCGCCGATCGCATAGCTGGTGATGATGGCAAGCACGTGGTGATTGCCTTGCACGTTGAGCTGCTGCAGGCCAAGTGCGAATACGACCAGGGCGGAAGAAGTGAAGAGGGTGAGCTCGGTCATGCGATCCTCACTTCACGCCCATCATCTTTGATGAACAGATTAAGGTCGGCTAGGCGATACCTTCCACCTGGGCCACCACTCACGCAGTAGGCATCATCTATCGCATATATCTCCACCTCGAACGGACATCCCCAATGACCTTCTGAGGCCGTCTTGTTTTGATGGGCGTACTTGCTGCTGCGTTTGATCTTCGCGTATATCTGTTGGCTCATGCCGCTCTCCTTTCTTCCAATCTCACCTCGCGCAGCTTCTGCATCGAGTTGTATAGGTCGTTGACGTTGAGGAACTGCAAGGCTTCCTCGGCTTTGTGAGTGGCGGCGGTTACAGTCGCCAGCTCGGTGATGTTCAGCGTCCATACGCCGGTGCGGTCGCCGCGTGCGGAGCATTCATTCATTGCACGCATCGCGCCTTCCAGCACTTTGATGACTGCGGGGTCTTTGCTGGGGTGGTGGAACAGTGCGCCCCAAATGACGTTGAATGCCGCCGCGATACGGTCGAAGTTGTCTGTGTTGAAATGCCCAGCGCGCGCTGTCATCAGCGCGAAGTGCAGCTCTTGCCCGAACGAGTCGAGCAGTCCGCGCGTGATGGGTATCTTCACTTCGCGTGGTCGGTAGGGTTTGTTACGCTTCATTGCCACTTTGGTTTCCTTTTCACTTCCAGTCTTCCGCATCCACCAAGCTCTTTGATGTCCGTCTTGGTGCAGCGTCCGAATTCGTAGGGCTGCCACCATTGCAGCTTCACTTCGCTCGGCGTGACGCTGGCCGAGTAGAGCAGGGCAGCGATGGCGGCGATGATCCTCACAGCGTTCGCTCTACCTTGTCCCACGCCTCGGCATGGGTGTGGTTCATGCCGCGATAGATGCGATAAAGCGCCATCTGCCTACGCTTTTTGCCAATCCATCTGGCGAGGCGGATGAGCCAATTCGGATTGCGTCGCTTAGCGATGCGCGGGATGTGTAGTCTTGAGTTCATACGGCCTCCATCGGTTTGCAGAAGATTCTCACCGGCTCTTTGGTGTCTGGCAGCATGCGGATGCCGATCAGCGTGGCCTGCATGGATGAGCGCGCGATGACGTTGCGCACCGTGCGTGTGTGGCCGTGGATGAGGGTGATTAGGTAATGTTTCATGCTGGCACCATCCCTATCGCGGCCCGCACCCGGTGTAGCTTCTCGGCGATACCATCCTGTATGTCGTCGTCTTCAAAGCCAGCCATGAAGTCTTCTGCGATGATGAGTGCATCAAGGATCTGCCTAGCAGTCTGTACCTGTGGATCTGCGCTCATCTGGTTGATGGCTATATGGCCGCGCTCGATGATCTGCACGGTGATGTCGCGCTCATGCTCGGTCAGCGCGGCTTTGTTCTTGATGTGGTCCAGATCCATCACTGCATCGAGCGACGCTTTGATGAGTACGGACACTTGGTGTGCGCTGGTGGATACGTCTGCAATCGTGTTCATGCTGACACCCCGCTGCGCACGATGTTGTCCAGGCACTTATGAAGGCGATCCAAGGCCGTCCCCATCATGCGGATGCGCTCTTCCGCTTGCTCAACATAGAATTTCGTCTTTGGCGTGGAGTTCTTTTTGGTGGGTGGCGCACTCATGCGCTTGGCCAGTGATTCGCGGATAGCCTCGACGTTGGCTGTGTATTCATGGCTGCGGCCACCGCGACTGTAGGTGATCTTCTTGCCTGTTCTGGTGATGAGACCTTGCTCATCCAGCGATGAGATGGCGCCGCTCACTTGCTTCACGTCGATCTTCTTCAGGTCGTCTGTGTTGGCCTGCTTGAGATCAAAGAACGTGAATGTGCGATCGGCGTAGTGTTCGAGTAGATGACGCTTGATGATGTCGATGTTGCGGCTCATGCTGCCGCCTTCTCAAGTGCGTACTGTGCTTGGTGAGCCTCGAACTCTTTCGCGTGGGCAAACAGGTTTGCAGCTAGGTCACGCGCCTCAGTTGGTGTGATGCGAATGTGAAGATGGCATGCACCGGTATCGATGGTGATGATCGAGTATGGAATATCTTCGCCTATGTTGGTGAAGTGCGTCACATCGAATGTGGTTGGACCGCGATACTCCATATCCTTAACAATCGTTTTGCGGGTGTAGTGCTTGTCTATTTCAAATTGCATGGCGTTCTCCCTATGCGTGGTGGTGATTCGATTGCCGCTCGGCTGCATCGCGCATGGCCTGCGCTTGAAGGACGAGCGATTTGTATAGGATGGGAGTGGACAGCGCCTTGACCAAGCTCACGCCGATACGACGAAGCTGTGCCTGCTTGTAGGCTTTGCTGAGTTCTTCTGCGGTGGGTTGCTGTTTGCTTGCCATTTCCGTCTCCGTTTTGAGGGGGTACGGTCGGCACTGTAAAACAAATGTTTTTATTAAGTCAACACAATTGTTTTGAAGCGGGGCAAAATAAAGCCGCAGGGGTATGCCTGCGGCTGGGGGTTATTTGAAAATCAATAGGGCTGGAACTTGCACTTTGGGCAGATCACGACCGTTTTTTTGCTTCTACCAAAGTGATCAACCATGAAAGCGATGCCGATTACGATAAGGGCTGCCAGCCAGTTGAAGGCAAACAGAACAATACCGAAAAGGAATAGCGGAACAGATAGCAGCAACACAGGACTGAGTGATACGGGCTTTTGCTCAGTGATATATGGGGTACCGCACTTTTTACAGTTGTTGGCTTGTTCTATTTTTTGGAGTACCACAGTTGGTGCGCCACAGTGAGGGCATGTGGTTGCTTTGTCGCTGATCTCTTTTTGGCACTCGTTGCAGTTGATTAAAGCCATGATTCACCCTCATCCGAAACTAAATAGAAAAAGCTGTTGTGGTCGGTCTCGCTCAAACTTATGGCACACCGTCGATGAGACCAGTGTTAGGCGGCGTGCCGTTTGTCTGTTGGCGGATCAAGAGTGCGCTTCTTCTCCTGATCCTTCATTTTCCCCTCGGTTATTTTGCGTGCCTTGATTGCTGCGGCTCTGATCTGAGCGCGCCACACATCAGCATCTTCTGGTTCTAGTGCGTCTAGATCATCAAGGACTGGATCTCGCGCGTTATAGGTTGCAACATTATCAGATACTTTATTTGCAGTGGGCGCATCGCTCAGCAGCGCATCGATTGAGACCCCCAGCGCTTTGGCGATAGCAGTTGCATGTTTGGAGGATTCGCTATCCCGCTTTTCAAGTGCGCTGATCGCTCCCTGGGATACGCCGATATTGGGCGTGTCTTCAGACCACCCTGTCAGTTTAGCCAGCGCGTCTTGGGTAAGGCCTTTCGCCTCCCGCAACTTCAATATTTTTTTACCTAGTGCCATTTTCGGACGGTAAAACAACCATTGTTATAAAACAAACAACAAATGTATTGACCAATAGAAAACAATTGTTTTATAGTCTGGGCATGAACACTCCACTCGAAAAAGCTGCTGAGCTGGCTGGCGGACAAACCAAGCTGGCAATTGAACTGACGAAGCTGACCACAAAGCCGGTCACGCAGGCGCATGTGTGGAATTGGATCAACCGTTCCAATGGCGTAGCACCCCCTGAGTTTTGTTCTGCTATCGAGCAGATCGTTGGAAAGAAGGTGACCAGGCAGGAATTGCGCCCGAATGATTGGAAGCAGATATGGCCTGAGCTGAATAAGGAGGCCGCGTAATGGAATTTCTCTGTGCTGCGCTGATTGGCATATCAGCGGCCGTGATCGAACAGTTATTTCTTGCGCATCGGGAAAAGTGCGCGGGCGCTCAAAAGGTGAATCGATGATCAAGTCAAGCGTTTCTGCTGATTGCTCTGTGCATCTAAATTTTGACGCGAACAGCTTGCCTGCGCTGCTGCTGTTGCCCGGCGCTCCGCTGACTGCGTATGCCGTCACACAGGGTGGTGTGATGCTGCTAGACGCGGCTAAGCAGGCGACCCTGTTAAACACATTACCGTCAGAGGTGATCCGTTCTTTGGGTCTATTCCAATCGAATATAGGCGAGAGCGAATCGTGAAGGCGTGCGTTTCTTTGCCGATGAGCATGACCACTTTGTCGCCAACCATTGGCGCTGGGATTTCTTCCGGCCAAGGTATATCCGCCAGTTTGTTTTCGATAGTTAGTTTTGTAATGAGCTTCATGGGCATTCCTTTCGTGCTGGGGTTTAGTGTGAGAACTCCATCCTATCACGGTCGTGGATGCCCTTCTTTTAACGGAGGTGCGCTGTGATTCGCGCCTCAACCAAACCCCGCTGCTACCTATCCTCCCTGAGCGGGTGCCGCCAGCAGTGCGGCTTTGTACCGTCCGAGTCGCAAGCTTGGACGGTATTTTTTTATTCAGCGTTGATCGCATGGCGGTCTCCTAGCACTGTCCGTTCAACCTTATCGAATGTCTCGCGCTGTATCTCGCGCGCATCTGCATCGGCATTTGGTTCGGTGACCTTACAAAATATTGCGCAACGAGCTGCATATTCGTTCCGCACGTCTAACCCGGTCTTGTTGATCACTGCTGCAACCAAGTGCATGAGTGCGATGTTCTGCGCTTGCAGTGTGTTGAGCCGGTCGATGAGTTCGTCGTTATCCATGGCTCAACTTTGCGCCGAAGGCGCAATGCCTGCCACGTCAAAATAAAGGGAGAGATGACATGACCAGTAGCGTCCTTGATGCGGCATACCTGACCGCACACAATTACCCAGGCGGCATCGCTCCTCTAGCCATCCGCATCGGTGCCAAGAATGCGGCAGTCCTGTCGCATAAGTTAAATCCGAACGACTCGGCAAACCACCTGACAGTGAGTGATCTGATGGCCATCATGATGATGACTGGTGACCATAGCGCACTGCATGCCGCCGCGCAGTCACTTGGATATATGGTTCTCCCGCTTCCAACTATTGATGACGAGACCGCAACCGAGGCCATCACTGATACGGTCAAGGAGTTCGCAGACTTCCTACAAGTAGTCACCAAGTCACTCACCGACAAGAAGATAACAAAGACAGAGCTGCGCCAAGTGCGCAAGGAGCTTGGCGAATTGGTGGCTCAAGGCGGCAAGCTCGAATCCATCTTGGCTGCAATGGAATCCAAGCAGGGCCGCCACTCATGAACCATATCCCCGTCCCCCTACTGATTAAGAAGCGGCTCGGCTGTTCGCGTAGTTGCATCGCTGTTGCAACGACTGCAACAACCTCAAAGCGTCAGCCAGTTCACGGGTCCTCCCTGAGCTTTCCCACTGCGGGTAATTCGAACCACGTTATTCCGCTAGGTTGTGATGTTTCAAACTTGGTCAACTGACCGGAGAGCCTGATAGATGCTGACTTTTAAGCTGGAAGGGTTTGATGAGCTGCAGCGAAAGCTGGCGGATTCTCCGCGCAAGTTGGAGATCGCGACACAGCGGGCGATGTTGAAAACCGCAGAAATAATACGCGACAGAGAAAGCAAGCATATCGAGAAAGTTTTCAATAAGCCAACGAGCTGGACTCGTGGCGCCATGAGGGTGAAGGTAACTGGAAAACTTGAGGTGTCAGTTGGGATTGTCGGAGAAAGCCCGGCTGACAAGCGAAAACAAAGTTACCTGTCGGTACAGATGGAAGGTGGTAAACGCAGAATGAAGGGGTTTGAGCGTGCCTTGTTGCGCGCTGGAATTTTGCCGATGGGTTGGTTGGCAATGCCTGGCGAGGGTGCGGTTATTGACGGGTACGGGAATATGTCCGTTGGGCAAATAAAACAAATCATGAGCTGGTTCAGTGCTGCCGAACCATACTCTGGATCGACTCAAAACATGACAGATGCAACTCGGGATAAGCGCCGCAAAGGAACACGTAGCAAGGTCGGGTTCGAATATGTATATGTTCGACCTGGCGCGCAAAAGAATCTGAAACAACCAGGAATATATCAGCGATTCTTTTTGGGTCATGGATCTGCTTTAAAGCCTGTGCTGATATTCGTCAGAAAGGGCACATCATACAAACCAATATTCAGGTTTAAAGATGTTGCGCAGGTTGCGTTCGAAGACAACATTCAAGACCAGATGGATAAAGCCATCGAGTTGGAGTTGTTCAAATGAGTTGGGCGAACTACGACGATGCCAAGACCCAGCTGCAGGATGCAGGGCTGATTCTCGACAAGCCTTTGGAGCTGGATGCCCGTGTGCAGCGGTGGAAGGTTGACGGAGAGGATCGCGAGCGGCGGGGGTGGTCGAAGTTGCGCGAGTGGCAGTCGAAGGCGGGCAACACTTTCATCGTCGGCGCGTTCGGCGTGTGGCGCGGTAACGATGACGGCTACACCAAGATCGAGCTGAGCAAGGTGTGCGATTCCTGCGGGGCCAAGATGAGCCTCAAGGAAAAGACCTGTCCATCCTGCAAGACTGCGGTGACGAATAGCATCACCGCTGAGGATATGGAAGCCATCAAGGCGGCGAACAAGGAAGCGGCCAAGAAGGTCGCGGATCTGCGCAAGGCCGAGATCAAGCGCGCAGCGTCCTGGGCGGAATCGGTGTGGGGGAAGTGCGCACCATGCGAGGCTCACGAATACCTGGAGCGCAAGCAGATCAAGCCGCACGGCCTGCGCATCCTGCCCGACACCATCGAGGGGATGACGCTGGCTGGCATTGACGATTCCAACGCATTCCGCCTCAAGTCTGCGGCCGGTGCACTGGTCGTTCCGATGCACGATGCTAAGGGCGCGATGCAGGGCTTGCAGTTCATCTACGCCAAAGGCCACCCGCGCCGAGCAAAGATAGACCGCGACAAGGAATTCTGGCCAAGCGGCATGGCCATGGGTGGAACCTTCGGGCTGGTCGGCCCCATCAAGCGCGAGGGCGTCATGCTCATCACTGAGGGTTACGCCACAGCCGCCAGCCTGTATGAATCAACTGGGCAAACCGTTGCCTATGCCTTCGCTGCCAACAACCTGCTCAAGGCTGGCAAGCAACTCAACAAAGAATACCCACGGCTGCGCTTCCTGTTCTGTGCGGACGACGACTACCTCAAGCCTTGCCGCGAATGCAAGAAGCCCACGCTGACCGAGTCACCGATCTGCTCGCACTGCGGAGCCAAGCACATGCAGGAAAACACCGGCGCGATCGCCTGCTCTGCGGCCACCGCCGAGATCGAGCGTTCCGCTTGGGTGAAGCCTATTTTCCCCAAAGACGCGGACGGCAAAGACCTGCGCGACGGAAAGAAGCTCACCGACTTCAACGATCTTTTCATCATGACCGGATTACCCCTCACGCTGGCGGACCAGATCAATGCCAAGCTCAGCGAGATGAAATGGAACGACTCTGTGCCGCGCGGGGAACCCGCAACACAGGGGGGTGGGGAAGGCGATGGCAGGCGTTCTGCCGTCTCTGTGATGTCGCTGGATGATGCGGTCGATCGCTTCGTCCCACTGGATGATGGCACCGGTAAGTACCTGTTCGACATCTGGACCAGCAAGATCGTGAGTCGCGACCAGATGGTGGCGCTGCTGCCCGCTGGTGTTCGTGGCGATATAGTCAAGAGCCATCCGGTGTGGATCTCGCGCGGGGCGTATTACTTAGATCAGGTTGGGTTCGACCCGGCTGGCAATGACAGCATGGTCAAGCTCAACACATGGAAGGGGTGGCCTATCAAGCCGAAGCGCGGATCGTGCGAACGTCTGCTCGAGCTGATCGACTACCTATGCAGTGGAGAGAAGAACAGCACCGAGGTCGTCAAATGGCTGCTGTGCTGGATGGCCTACCCGCTGCAGAACCCCGGCGCAAAGATGAATAGCGCCGTCATCATGCACGGCCCGCAGGGCACTGGTAAGTCCACCGTATTCCAAACGCTGTCTAAGATATACGGCGACTACTCCACCGTGCTCAACCAGCGCGGGCTGGAAGACAAATTCAATGCCGACTGGTCGGATTCAAAGCTATTCATTTTGGCCGAAGAAGTCGTCACTCGCGCTGAGATGTGGCACATCAAAAACGAACTCAAAGAGCTGGTCACCGGCGAATGGATCCGCGTCAATCCAAAGAACGTCGCGGCGTATCGTCAGCGGAATCACGTCAACATCGTCTATCTATCAAACGAAGACCAACCACTGCCGCTGGATAACGACGACCGACGGCACTGCGTCGTGTGGACGCCACCTGAGCTCGGTGCGGAATTTTACGACGAGGTATTTATCGAGCAAGAACACGGAGGAATCGAAGCCTTCTACTACTACCTGATGCACATCGATCTTGGCGATTTCCACCCCAAGAAGCGCCCGCCGATGACTGAATCCAAGGAAGCCCTCATCAACCTATCCATGCCCAGCGAAGACCGCTTCGTGCGCGACTGGATAGCGGGCGACATCATCCTACACAACGATACACCGCTGCCATTCTGTGCTTGCGGAAGCGACGAACTATACCTGGCGTACTCGCGATGGTGTCGCAAGGAAGGCGAGATGCGACCGCGCGCACAGAACCAGTTCAGCAGCCGCATGGCGCGGCGTATCGGCTGGGAAAAGGGACATCGCGATCGATACTCGGACTACCAGTTCGTCGGCGAAAAGAAGCGCCAACGCATGATCACACCGTCCGATCTAGACATGGCCGATGCCATAAAGCGCGGCGGCAATGACTACCGCAAGAAAGATGAAGAAACCGTGTCGCAATGGGCCACGCGGTGTTTTTTCGACTTCAAAAAAGCGCTAGGAGACGACCAATGAGCGCACGGGTACAGACCAAAAACGCACGGGTATGCGCACGGGTAAAAGCCCGTAGCGCACGGATAGCACGGGCGCACGGGTCGCGCGCGCCCATACGGGGGAGAAATGCACCGCCCGCGTGCGCGCACATATCTCCCGTGTGCGCGCATATTACCTGTGCGCCCGTGCGCCCCGTGCGTTGCGGGGATGTACCCGTGCGCATACCCGTGCGCTCGCTCGCGCACCCGTGCGTTCCTATGTTTTTTAATCTTTAAAAAAAAGAAAAGAGAGAAAGGGATTATGACCACGGCCACGCAATCCAAATTCGCCGCCATCATCGGCAAAGACAAAGGCTACGTCACGCGCCTGAAGCAGGCAGGGCGGCTGGTGATGGTGCAGACGTCTAAAGGCGAGCGGGTGGACGTGGAGGCCAGCCAGGCACTGTTGGCCAAGACTGCTGACCCGGCGCATGGCGGACAGGATGCGAAGCGCGGCAAGGGGGCGGAAAAGGCCGCTGGCGGCACCTACAACGATGCCCGTACGCGCAATGAGATGGCCAAAGCGCAGATAGCCGAACTGGATCTGGCGGTGCAGCAGGGCAAGCTGGTGGATGCAGAAGAAGCCCGTCTATTCGCAGCCGATCTGGCATCCACATTTCGTAGCGCTATTGAAGCGTTGTGGGACCGCCTCGCGCCGGAAGTTGTGCCATTGCATGACATCGAATCGACACGCGCCGTAATGGCAGAGCACGGTGAGCAGGTACTGGGGGATTTGGCGGACAAGATCAAGAAATGGGGGGAAGTGTGATCCGCATTGTTGGTTTTTCTGGGGGGATTGATTCGCAAGCGGCTGCGCTGCATGTGCGAAACCGGCACCCGGGCGACGAGATCATTTTGCTTAACTCGAAGGCCGGGAAAAACGAAAGCCCGATAACCGAAGCGTTCATTAACTGGTATTCGGAAAATGTATTCCCTGTGGTCCAGGTAATGGGCACTTATGCCGATCTCTGGAAAACGGAGCGGTTTGCAGAGACGAGGGGGTTCAACAGTACAGACGAACTGACCTTTGAGGGAATGATGAAGGTAAAGGGTAGGGCTCCATCACGCAAAGCTCAATTCTGCACCGAGATATTGAAACTGAATCCGCTTCGCCGTTGGGTTGATGAGAATGTATCTGACGACTACGAGAGATACACCGGGCTGCGCCGTGACGAATCGGATGCCAGAAAAAACACGCCTTTCCGCGAGTTCGATAAGTTCTTTGATTGCTATGTAAACCATCCGCTTGCCGACTGGAGCAAGAAGATGTGTTTCGAGTACGTGACAGCGCACGGCGAGGAATACAACCCACTCTACAAGCTTGGTTTTGGTCGAGTTGGTTGCGCTCCGTGCATCAATAGCGGGAAGGAGGACATCCTGCTTTGGTCGCAACGCTTTCCCGAAGAAATCGAAAAGATACGAGCTTACGAGCGTAACACTGGGCGCACATATTTTGCGCCAATGGTTCCAGGCATGGTGATCAACACCATGGATGATGTGCTGGAATGGTGCACGACTGCGCACGGCGGTCGCCAGCAGGACTTTATCAAGATCGTGGAAGAAAGGCCGAGCTGCGAATCTAAGTTCGGGTTGTGTGAATGAACGCCCCCCTAACCCAATCTGCCCGCACTGTTATGGCCGCCGCCGCATCCCGCGCCGTGCGCCCGCGCGACCGCCTGCTACCAAGCCAATGGGCGGACAAGCACCGCGTGCTTTCCACCAAAGGCAGCAACGAGTCCGGCCAATGGCGCACGTCGCGCAACCCCATGCTGCGCGAGATCATGGATTGCATGTCGCCGCATTCTCCGGTGCGCGAAATCTCCATCATGAAATCGTCGCAGGTGGGGGTGACGGAAGGGCCATTCATCTCGGCGATTGGTTTCTACATGGACCACTCTCCGTGCCCGATGATGGTGTTGATGCCGACGCTGGAAGCGCGCGACACCTGGAAGGTACAGAAACTCAATCCGATGCTGACCGATACCACCTGCATCCGAGATCTTCTGGGCGGGATGAAGTCGCGCGACGCATCGAATAGCAAAGACGTGATAGAAGGCCCCGGATTTATACTTTTCCTCGCCGGTGGTAATTCACCCAACAGCTACGCACAAAAGTCTGCCAAGGTGGTGATGCTGGACGATCTGGACCGATTCCCCGCTGAAGTTGGCGACGAGGGAGATCCAGTTGAGCTTGGCCGTGGTCGCATGAAGTCGTTCCCCAATAGTTATAAATTTCTCAAGGCCAGCACCGGTACGATAAAAGGCGCATCGCTGATCGAGCGTGAATTCGAGGCGGGCGATATGCGCCGCTACCACATGGCCTGCCCGCACTGCGGCGAGCGCCAAGTGCTGCGCTGGAGCAACGTGAAGGCGAACGCACAGCTCACCGAGGCGTGGTATGAGTGCGAGCATTGCGGCAGTTGCATCGAAGAACACCACAAACCAAAGATGTTGGCTGACGGCATCTGGATACCCGAGCATCCCGAGCGCAAAAAGCACCGCAGCTACCACATCAGCGCGATATACGCGCCAATCGGCCTGGGCCCATCGTGGCTCGATCTGGTCATCCAGTTTAGACGTGTGCACAAAGATCCTGTGCAGCTCAAGACCTTCGTCAATCAGAACCTCGGCGAATCGTGGGAAGACCAGACCGACAAACTCAAATCCAACGAGCTGGAAAAGCGCGCTGCCGAATACGGCATGGGCATCATCCCGCCCGGCGTGCTCGCCATCACCGTCGGCATCGATACCCAAGACAAATGGCTGGCCATCACCCTGCTGGGCTGGGGCGCACCTGCGCACGAACACGGCCCCGCGCGACTATGGATACTGGACTGGACCGAGATCCAAGGCGACACCACCAGCCCGCAGGTGTGGAACGAACTTGAAGCCTATCTGCACCGCCCGCTGGTCAACAGCTTCGGCAAAGAGATGCGCATCCGCGCCGCTGCCATCGACTCGCGCGGCCACCGCACCGAAGAAGTCAAAAACTTCGTCATGCGTACCAGCCTCAAGATTCCCGTGTATTCCGTGCAGGGCGCCACCAACCGCATCGGCCGCGCCATCGCGCAGAGCGGCAGCAGCCCGAGCAAGACTCGCACCGGCAAAACCATCCGCCACGGCTACATGGTGTGGAACGTGGGAACTGAATACTGCAAGGACCACATATTCGCCAACCTCACCGCCGATGGCGAGCGCCAGCCCGGTGAGCGCGTCTTCAACTTCCCGCAGGGGCTCACCACCGAATACTTCGACGGCCTACTCTCCGAAGTCTACGACCCGGAGAAGAAGCGCTACATCCAGCGCCTGGGGGCAAAACACAAACGCAATGAGCCGCTAGATACCTGCGTGTATGCCTGGGCAGTTGGCCACCACCGCGATGTGAACATTGGGCGCGGCAGGGCGGGGCGTCCGGATGCGAAGTATTGGACTCGGTTGGAGGCGATGCTGGAAAACGGCGCGGCGATCTATATTCCTGCCGCAGAGGCGGGCGGCGAGGTGGTTGTGCAGACGCCTGCGCCCTCCGCGCCCTCCGCCGCAGGCCACAGCGTCAGCGGTGGTCGCATCTCGCTTGGTAGTGGCGGAAGGTTCGGTAAAAAATGAGCCAAGACGAAGATTTCCTGCGGCAGGTGCTCAAGTTGGTGATGGCCGCTGCGCCATCGTTCAGCGAAGAGCAGGCGCTGCAAGTCGAGCAACAGGTCCGGCGCGACTGGGGCGGAGAGCGGCCGTTCATCGCCAAGCGCGGCCCACTGCTCAAGGACGCGCGCGTCCGGGTCATTGCGCAAGTTGGCACCAAACCGGACAGCGACATCATCCGCGAAAACGGCATCAGCCGCCGCACCATGTACAACTGGATCAAGAAAGGGAAAGACAATGGCTGACGTAATCGATCAAGGTAGCGAATGCACGCCATGCAGCAGAGAATATGCCTGCGGGCAGCGCTGGCGACTGCGACTTATGCGGCGAACACAGTATGCGGCTAGTGCAGGGCGCCTGCGCACCATGCCGCGATAAATATGCGCTGCCGTGAATCCTTGCTACACCTGCCAGCACAGGCGCTGCAAAGAGCAAGTGAAGGCGCGGGGCTATGCCGTGGTATGGGGTTGTGGAAAAAAAGGAATTCGTTTCGGCTACCAGTTTCAATACGAAGCTGGCGAGAACATGCCAAGCAAGTGTGCGGAGTGGATGGGCTTGTCGTTTCTGATTGAGCCAGTGCAAAACGCGCCTTAATTTTGCACAAGCATCTGGCCATGATGCCTCATGGCCGGAATCACCCTCGCACAAGCACAAACCCAGCTCGACAGCTACCTGGCTGCCGAGACGCGCGTCCTTTCCGGTCAGTCCTACGAGATCGCCGGGCGCAGGCTTAACCGCGCCAATCTGGCCGAAATTCAGGCCGGCATCAAAATCTGGAACGAGCGCGTCCAGGCGCTCACCCAATCCGCGCAAGGCCGCAGCCGCGCCATCACGGTGTCTCCGCGATGAAAGACAAAACCAAACAACCCAGCCTCGCCCACCAGATCGGCAGCGCGCTCGACCGCGTCATCGGCATAGCCGCACCCAAGACCGCCGCCCGCCGCATGCAGGCGCGCGGCATCATGGCGATGGCAGACGGCTACCACGGCGGGAGACAGGATCGAGCCGCCTTGCGCAACTGGCGCCCCGGCGCAGGCTCGGCCAATGCCGACACCACATTCGACCGCACCGACCTGCGCGCCCGCTCGCGCGATCTGGCGCGCAACAACCCAACTGCCTGCGCCGCCATCAACGCCAACGTCACCAGCGTCATCGGTACCGGCCTATCCATGCGCCCGCGCATCGATGCCAAGACGCTTGGAATCACCGACGAAGAGGCCGAAGACTACGAAGACCAGATCGAGCGCGAGTGGAAGCTATGGGCCGAAAGCCAAAACTGTGACGCCGCGCGCACGCTGGATTTTTACGGCCTGCAAGAACAAGCATTCCGCGCCATGCTCGAATCCGGCGACACTTTCGCCGTATTGCCCAGCATTCAGCGCAAGCAAACCCCCTATACTCTGGCGGTGCAACTCATCGAAGCCGACCGCATCAGCAACCCGAGCTGGGGAGCTGACACACAAAGCATGGTCGGCGGTGTCGAGTTCGATACCTACGGCGCACCCAAGCAATACCACATCAGCGACAAACACCCCGGCGACATCAACCGCGCCGGGTTGAGCTGGAAACCATACCTCGCATTCGGCGCCAACACCGGCCGCCGCAACGTGCTGCACCTGTTCGAGCAACTGCGCCCCGGCCAAGCGCGCGGCGTGCCGTTCCTGTCTCCGGTGATCGAGCCGCTGCGCCAGCTCGGCACCTATACCGATTCCGAACTGCAGGCCGCCGTGATCAGCGGCGCGTTCTCCGTGTTCATCAAGATGGATCCGGATGCATTCCAAGGCTTGTTCAACGAAGAAGCGCAGCAGACTGTCATCAACGCCGCCAGCAAATGGGACGGCAACATCTCCGGCGGCAAGGCCGTCAACCTGCTCCCCGGCGAAGAAGTCTCCAGCGCCAACCCCGGTAGACCCAACGCCCAGTTCGATCCATTCGTCGCCGCCATCTTCAAGCAGATCGGTATGGCGCTGGAGCTGCCGCTCGAAGTGCTCACCATGTCATTCGCCAGCAGTTACAGCGCAGCCCGTGCCGCGCTGCTCATCGCCTGGCGCGTGTTCTACAAACGCCGCACCTTCATGGCCACGCGCTTCTGCCAGCCGGTGTACGAAGAGTTCCTTGCCGAAGCCGTCGCCATGGGCCGCCTGCCGCTGTTCGGTTTCTTCTCCGACCCGCTCATGCACAAAGCCTGGTGCAGCGCCGAATGGGCAGGCGACGGCCCCGGCAGCATCGACCCACAGAAAGAAGTGGGCGCCGCCAAAGAGCGCGTGCAGCTCGGCATCAGCACGCTGGACGCGGAATCCATCCGCTACGACGGCATCGACTGGGAAACCAAACACCGCCAGCAAGTCAAGGAATACACCACCCGCCGCGCCGCCGGTCTGCCAGATCCGGGCGCAGCGCAGGCGTCTGCACCGATGGCTGCGGAAGTTGAGCCGGATGCGGATGAAGCAGACGAAACGAACGAAGCGGATGAGACCGGTTCGGGGGGGGGGTGAGATGTCACCAGACAAGGCAAAACAAATGGCTGACGCAATCGGTGTCGCTGTCCGCGCCGGTGTGGTCACACCGCAGATTGAGGACGAAAAAGAGTTCCGCAAAAAAGCCGGGCTCGCCGAGATGTCCGCCGAGGTGGTCGAGAAATGGAAACAGGACGGCGGCGTGCGCGCGCCGATCACGCTGGCGAATTCTGCCGCGAACGCGCCAGCGCCTGCCGTTCCGCCGGAAGACGCAGATGCTTAATGCCAGTGCAAAACGCGCCTTAATTTTGCACAGACTACCCCATAGGATGCCCACATGAAAATCCTCGACGTCCTCACTTCACCCTGGGCCATTCAGCCTTCCAAGCTGTTGGAGATCCAGGGCATCTATGCCACGCACCTGCGCGGCCAGAAGATCGATCTCAAGGGCGTGGAAGCCGCGATCGGCCGCCCGCTCAACAACCAATCCCAAGGCTACGAAGTCATCGACGGCGTGGCCGTGTTGCCCATCACCGGCGTGATCAGCAAGCGCATGAACCTGTTTGCGCAGATCAGCGGCGGTGTCAGCACCGAGCTGGTAGCGCGCGACCTCAAGGCGGCGATCAACGACCCGGCAGTCAAGGCCATCATCCTGCAGATCGATTCCCCCGGCGGAACGGTGGACGGCACCGAGACGTTGGCCAACCTGGTGCGCGAAGCGCGCGCCACCAAGCCGACCGTCGCCTTTGCCGACGGCATGATGGCCTCCGCCGCCTACTGGATCGGCTCCGCCGCCAGCGAGATATACATCTCCGACAGCGTGGCGCAGATCGGCAGCATCGGCGTCGTCGCCACCCATCAAGACATCAGCGCCGCCGAAGCCGCGCGCGGCGTTAAGACCACTGAGATCACCGCCGGCAAGTTCAAGCGCGCGGCCAGCCAGTTCGCGCCGCTCACAGAGAGCGGTCGCCAAACCATACAAGATCAGGTCGACACAATTTATTCGGTCTTCGTGCAGACCGTCGCGGACAACCGTGGCGTGAGCGTGGAGACCGTGCTCGAAAACATGGCTGATGGACGAGTGTTCATCGGTCAGCAGGCGGTTGACGCGGGGCTGGTGGACGGTGTTTCCACTCTCGACGCGCTGATCGCCAAACTCAGCCAGCAGGGCGCTGGCGCACTGGTTTCCGCAAGGAAGACCGCAGCAATCACACAGCCCGCAATTGCGGCTGAGTCATTAACCACACAAGGAGAATATCCAATGGGTATCACCAAAGAACAACTGCTGGCCGATGCGCCGGACGTTGCCAAGGCGCTCATCGCCGAAGGCAGCGCCACCGGTGCAACCGCCGAGCGCGAGCGCATCCAGTCCGTCATGGCGCAAGCCATGCCCGGCCACGAAGCTCTGATCAACTCGCTGGCATTCGACGGCAAGACCACCGGCCCCGAAGCCGCCGTCGCCGTGCTGGGCGCCGAGCGCAGCCTGCGCGACAAAGCCCTGGGCGACCGTCGTGCCGACGCACCCGCTGCCGTGCCGCATGCGGCTGCGCCGAGCGACGCAGCGAAGCCCGCTGCCGCAGAAGACGCCAGCCTGCCGTTCGAAGAGCGCGCCAAAGCCAAGTGGGATGCTTCCGCTGAGTTGCGCACCGAGTTCGGCGCATACGAAACCTATCTTGCCTATGCCAAAGCGCACGACGCCGGCACGGTCAAGGTTCTATCCAAGTAAAGGAGAAAAGACATGAAAAAAGTATTCTGGATGTTCACTCTGATCGTAGCCATGGTGATGGCCGCGTTTTCTTTCCCAGCAGCGGCAGACACCATCGCCGCCGTCTCTGTTTCGGCTCTGGATTACTTCCATAGCGCCGATCTCAGCGGCTTGTCGATGTTGGCAGGCGTGGGCATGACAACCCTCGCAGCCAATTCCCCACGCGCTTACGAGCTGGGTGAGCGCAACCACTTACCGGTGATCGCATCAGACATCATCTACGAAGGTGCAGCAGTCGGCCTCGTGGATGCTTCCGGCCACGCCCGTCCGCTGACCTCGGCTGACAAGTTCGTCGGCTTCGCAGTTGCCAAGGCGGACAACTCCGCCGGTGCCGCCGCAGCCGTCAACGTCGAAGTCGTGCAGTCCGGCGAGATCGAGCTGTCGGTCTCCGGAGCGGTCATCACCGACGTGGGCCAGCCCGTCTACGCCACCGACGACGACACCTTCGTGTTCCTGCCGGTCGGCGCCGTGTTTATCGGCTACGTCAAGCGTTACGTCTCCAGCGGTGTCGTGGTCGTGGGCTTCGATGCTCCCGACTACAAAGACCCCTACGGCGACAGCGTGCGCGAGACGGTTTCCGCCGATCTCACGCTGGACATTCAGGACACCGGCAAGACGCTGTTCGTCGATACCGACGCCAAGACCATCACCCTGCTGACCTACGCCGCCGCCACCGCGCTGCGCGTCAAGGTAGTGAACATCGGCGCATTCGGCACCGTAGCGGTCGCCATCGATCCGGCTGCAGGCGATCTGATCTCCGGCCCGAACGACACCGGCGCAGACGGCGGCGTGATGACCAACACCAAAGCCACCGCACGTCGCGGCGACTACGCGGTCATCAGCTCCGGCGGCGACGACGGCTACATGGTCGAACAGGTGCGCGGCATCTGGACCATCGCTTAATAACCGATAACCACGAAAGGAAAACAAAATGGATCAATCTCTTCTCTCCTCGCGTGCCGTTATCGGCATGTACTACGAGGCACTCGCAGCCGCCAACGGTATCAAATGGATCGACGGCATTTCCAACCTTTTCGGCTCCGACCAGGAATCGGAAACTTACCCGTGGCTGGGCATGCCGCCCGCCATGCGCGAATGGATCGGCGGTCGTCAGGCCAAGGGTCTGTCCGGCAATAGCATCAACATCATCAATAAGCACTTTGAAGCGACGATGGCTGTTGCGCTCAAAGATATGCGCCGCGACAAGACCGGCCAGCTCAAGGCGCGCCTGACTGAGTTTGCAACACGCGGCCAGACGCACTACGCCAGTCTGCTGTCCACACTGATCGCCAACGGCGGAAGCTCGCTGTGCTACGACGGCCAGTATTTCTTCGACACAGACCACAGCGAGGGAAAGAGCGGCACGCTGGACAACGACATCACCACCGACATCTCAGCAGTGCCTGCCGAAGTGCATGGTGTGATCACCGCGCCGTCGAAGGAAGAGATGCTGGGCGCGATCACCAAGTCGATCAGCCAGTTCTTCACCTTCACCGACGATCAGGGCGAGCCGATCAACGAGGATGCGCAATCGTTCCTGGTGATGGTGCCGGTGGGCTTGCATACCGCCGCGCGCAATGCACTGTCGAGCACCAACGTCATCGGCCCCGGCATGGCATCGATGGACGGCTACAAGATCGAGCTGGCCGTCAATCCGCGCCTGACCGCAGCGGGTTGGACGGACGAGTTCGTGACCTTCCGCACCGACGGCAGTATCAAGCCGCTGATCCGCCAGGAAGAGACCTCGGTGGTTCTGAAGGTCAAGGACGAAAACAGCGAACACGCCTTCGACAACGACGAAATCCAGATCGGCATCGACGGCTGGCACAACGTCGGCTACGGCCGCTGGCAAGGTGCCGTGCTTAACACGCTGGTTTAATCGGGAGCCGCCATGACTGATAAATTCAAAGTCACGGCGGTCTCTGCGCGCCTGCACGCGGGTGTGCTTGTCCTTACAAAAGAACAAGCCCGTCCGCGTCGCCACAACCTGAAAGAGGTTGGCAAAGGCCGCTACGAGATCGTCAACCCGGTGGAGTTCAAACTCGGCGAAGAGTTCGGCTACGAGGGCGAATTGCCCAAGGCGCTGGCTCTCAACCTGACCAGCGCAGCGGATGCCGAAAAGGCAGCCAAAAAAGCGGCAGAGGCAGAAGCCAAAGCGAAAGCCAAGGCCGAAGCAGACGCCAAGAAACTGCGCGACAAACTCGAAACCGATGCGCTTACTGCATGGGAAGGCAGCGCCGACCTGCGTGAGCAGCACGGCAACGACTTCGAGGCGTATCTGGCTATTGTGGTTGCTGGCTGATCATGGCCTTCGTCGAAACCCTCTCCGACTTCATCAACGACGACACGCCGGGATACGTCTCGGCGACGGTCGGTGGTGTTCCTGGTATCGGCGGGCTGTTCGATGACAACTACACCGACCCGCTCGGGTTTTCCGGTTCTTTCCCCGCGCTCACCTGTACCAGTGCAGACGTTTCCACAGCTGGGCAGGGCACGGCGGTGGTGGTGAATGGTGTGAGCTACACCGTTGCTGCCATCAAGCTGGACGGCACCGGCATGACGCTACTGCAGCTGGCGGAGGCTTGAGATGGCAAACCATCTGCACCGGCAGATCCGTGAAGCAGTGGAAACGCTGCTCACCGGGCTGACGACGACAGACACTAAGGTCTACGCCAACCGTCTGCAGCCGATGGCCGATGCGAACTTGCCTGGCTTGCGCATCTTTATGGATTCAGAAGAGTCGACGGTGCTTACGGTACACACGCCACAGTTACAGGAAAGGCAGCTCGGAATCATTGTCGAATGCTGCGCAAAGGCTAGCACATCGCTGGACGACACGCTGGACCAGATCAGCAAGGAAGTAGAGACGGCGGTGGCTGCCGGCATCACGTTGAGCAGTAAGCATCTGCCCATCACCTACCTCGGCATGCAGTTTGATGACGATCTTGCTGATAAGCCGGTGGGCGTTAAGCGGTTGCGTTTTTCCATAGATTACACGGCATACAGCAATGCGCCGGATGTTTTGAGTTAAGTAGTACCCCGCCCTAACACTGTGAAGTGCTGGGCGGCTTTCAAATTAACAACGCCGTGAGGCGTCTTAAAGGAGATTCATCATGGCGAACGTAACGAAATGGAGTGGTGTGGCGATTGCTGTTCAGTCTGCGCTGGCAGCGGCAGACACGATCAGCGCGATCACCAAAGCGAACCCCGGCGTAGTTAGCGCTGCCGCACACGGTATGGCAAACGGAGCTTATGCCGTCCACACCATCCAAGGTATGCACCAGCTCGACGATATGGTCGTCCGCGTGGCGAACCAGGCAGCAGGCACCTACGAGCTGGAAGGTCTGAACACAACAGCGTTCGATACCTTCTCCAGCGGTACGGCAGAAGAGATCACATTCGGCACCTCGCTGTCGACTGCCACCAGCATCACCGCTTCCGGCGGCGACTTCGATTTCATCGATGTCACCACCATCCACGACAGCGTGAAGAAGCAGATCCCCGGCATGGCAAATCCGGCCACATTCAGCTTCGAAAACATCTGGGACCCATCTGATGCTGGTCTGGCTGCGCTCAAGTCTGCATCCGATTCGCAGGCCAAGCGCGCGTTCAAGTTCACATTCTCCAACGGCAAGATTTTGGTGTTCACCGGTTACGTCGGCTGCTCGATGCTGCCAACGGGTGGCGCACAGGATGTAGTGAAGACCTCAGTGGTCATCACCATGTTCGGCAAGCCAATGGTGTACGCGAGCTAAACCATGATCCGCCTCACACCCAACCCAACCTTCGAGAAGGAAGTACCCATCGCACTGCGTGGTGGTTCGTCGGACGTAATGGCGAAGCTAACTTTCCGAGCGTTGGAGATGGGGTTGGTCATGTCGCTGCTGGTGTTGTCTGGCCTGCTGCAGAAGACCTGGCTGGTGCGCAAATGGCACTTCGCCAAACTGTGCATCACACAGCGCAAGTGGGTGAACAACCTAGACCTGCTCGACCTGATGGTAGTGGGTTGGGACGAAGGCGACACGGGGTTTGATGTGCCGTATAGCAAGCAGGCGATGCTCATGCTGATCGCAAAAGACCCCGGCGTTCTGGCCAAGATACCGCTGGCGTACTTCGCCGGGCTACAAGAGGAAAAGTTAAAAAACTGAGGAGCGTCGCCCGTGCCTTGTATGCGGGCGGCGCGAAACAGGAGCCGGACAACATCATCGGATCGCTCAGCGAGCAGCTCGGGATGGATGAACCGCAAGAGATCGGATGTTGGCCGGATAACTGGCAGGCGCTGCAAGTGTTCAGATCGATGTCAACGCAGTGGACTGTGGCCTACGGCGGCTATGTGGGTCTGAGATACGAAGCGCTGCAGCCAGTATTCGAAGCTTGTGGCATCAAGAAAAAAGCGCGCGCAGAGATGTTTCATTCCCTGCGCATCATGGAAAACGAAGCCTTGAGTGTGATCAACGAGCGCTGAAATGGCAAATCAAGATACCAAGATCAGGATCACGGCCGAGACGGCAGAGGCGCAGCGGGCGCTCAAGTCGTTGGGAGGGTCGCTTACCGGCCTTAAGGGTAATCTGGTCTCGTTCGCCGGCGCCATCGGCGGCGCGCTCAGCGTCGGCGCATTCGCCAACTTCATCAAATCCAGCATCGACCTGCAAGACGAACTCGGCAGCCTGTCGAAGAAGACCGGCATCGCAGCATCAGACCTTGGTGGACTCAAGTTCGCCGCCGACCAGAACGGCGCGTCGTTGGAGTTGGTCGCCAAGGGCGTAAAAGAGTTGTCTCTTGGGTTGGCCAATACACCGGAGAAGTTCGCCAAGCTTGGCATCAACGCCAAAGACGCCACCGGCGCACTGGTGCAGATCTCCGACATCGTCTCCGGCATGCCAGATGGATTCCAGAAGACCGCGCTGCTGGCAGAGCTGATGGGTAAGAAGGTCGGGCCGGAGATGGCGGAGTTCTTGAGCCAAGGCGGTGCGGCGCTGCAAGCCTACATCGCCAAAGGCAAAGACGTTTACAAGGTCACCGACGAGAGTGCATCCAAGGCCAAGGAATACAAGGATCAGATGGCGGAGCTGGAGGCGCGCATGTCTGGGGTTGGCGTTGCGATCGCAAGCCGGTTACTGCCCGGATTGAATGAAACTGCCAAGGGTATGAATGACGCAGCGCAGTCCGGCAACCTGCTGCTGGCAGTGTGGCGCGGATTAGCTGGTATGGCAAAGGTTCCATATGACCTGTTGTTCCCGCCGGAAGACCTGAAAAAGTCTCTCGAATCTGCCAACCGCCTCAAAGAACTTCAAAGCGAGCTTTCCGGCATCGAGGCGTATCTAAAACGCACCAGTGGTCGCGGTGAGGGCCTGATCGGCAAATGGCTGCACGGCTCTCCGCAAGAGATGCAGCAGCGCGCAACCGTGTTGCGCAACCAGATCGAGACGATCAAGAAGCATGCTACTGAGTTGGATAAGCCGATAGGTGGTCGAGACAAGCCAAAAACCACCCCGCAAGCCGTTACCGACCTGCTCAATTCCAGCCAAAAAGACGGCCTGCAAGTCGTCATCGCGCTAGAGCGTGAATACCAGAACGAACTAGCCAAGCGCAGCGAAGCGATTAATGCGCCGCTACTGAGCGCCAGCGAAAAAGACCTGGCAGAAGCGCTGCGCGCGACACATAAGCGCGCGCAGGATTCTCGCGTAGAGCTGGAAAAACAGAAGGCCAGCATCGAGGCTGGCGGCAAGAGTTTTGGTGATTACCAGAAACGGCTGGACGAGGTCTCTGCGGCAGAAGAGGCACAGGTCGGCGCGATCACCCGCTTGCGTGGGGAGCAGGACAAGCTCAATCAGTCGTGGGAATACGGCGCACAGGTTGCGCTACAAAACTATTTAGATGAAGTAGAAAACGTCTCCAAGCAAAGCGAATCCATATTCAGGAATGGCTTTAAAGGTATGGAAGATGCGCTGGTGCAATTCGTGCAGACTGGAAAGCTGGACTTTAAAAGTCTGACCGATTCCATCATCAATGACCTGATTCGCATGCAGATTCAGCAATCGATCACCGGGCCATTGGCTGGATGGATGAAGACTTTATTCAACGCCAACGGCAACGCCTTTACCGGCTCCGGTGTGGCTGCCTTCGCCAACGGCGGCACATTTACCAACGGCGTATTCAATGCACCCACCGCGTTCAAGTTCGCATCTGGCGGTGGATTCAATCTGGGCGTGATGGGCGAGGCCGGACCAGAAGCGGTCATGCCGCTGTCGCGTGGCAAGGACGGCAAGCTGGGTGTGCGCTCTCAAGGTGGAAACTCCGTGCAAGTCACCTACGCCCCAACCATCATGATCGACAGCCGCACCGATCAGGCGCAGGTACGTCAGCTTGTCGATAACTCAGTCAAGCAAGGCAATGCCGAGCTGGTCGACACCTTGCAGCGTAGGGGTGTGCTATGAGCGTCATCACCTTTTCAGAATCGCTCGGCGTTGGCAAGTTCACCTGGGGTCAGCAACGGCGCGACCTGTCGTTCAACTCCTTATTTGGTAGCCAGTCTGTCGGTATCTCAAGCCCGCTGTGGATGGTGAGCATCACCTCATCCAACTCCAAAGAATCTGATGCGGGCGCATGGCAATCCCTTCTGCTGAAGCTATCCGGCAAGGTGAACCAGCTCGAACTATGGAACGTGATGCGTCCATCACCCATCGGCACGATGCGCGGCACGATGACATTGAATGCTGCCGCCGCTCAAGGCGATGTGGCGCTATCCATCATCGCGGCCAGTGAAGCCGCCAAGACACTCAAGGCCGGCGATCTGCTCGGGATGGGTAGTGGCACCACTCAGCAAGTCGTGATGGTGCTGGATGATGCCGTCGCCAATGGATCTGGCGTCATCAGCGTCAACATCAATCCCGCTCTGCGCAATGCATTTGCCGGTGGGGCATCAGTCGTATGGGATAAGCCAAAGGCGCTGTTCCGCCAATCAGCCACCAAAGCATCATGGGACTACGCACAAGGCCGCGCAGTGGGCGGCATGTCGCTTGACCTCATTGAGGATTGGCGCGCATGACCACCACAGCACAACAGACCGCGCTGGAAAGCCCGGTCGCACGGGTGGTGTATTTTGCCGAGCTGCATTTTGTCAGCGGTACGCTGCGCCTGTGCACTGCACTACAGACCATCAACTGGGGCGGCTATGACTGGCTCGGCATGGGGTTGGTCGGCAGCATCAGTCCGGTGGAAGAGGGCGCTGGCCTCACGTCGAGCGCGCTCAATTTCACCCTCAACATTGCAGACGCCTCCGTCCTGGCATTGGCGCTGGGTACGGTGGAAGACTACCGTGGCCAACCAGCCAAGCTGTACTTCTGCCCGCTCGATGAGCAGTTCCGCCTGATCGATACGCCCGAGATCTGCTGGCGCGGCATCATGGACACGGTAGCGGTCGGCGTAGATGGTGAGACCGGACAAGTCACCCTCAAGTGTGAGACCAGCGCCTACGGCATCAAGCGTCGCCAGCCCTTGCGCCTTAATTCAGCCCAACAAAAACAACGCCACCCCGGCGATACAGGCTTCGACTTTTTGAATGACCTGCTCGCTCGCCCCCAGTTGTGGCTCTCTAAAAAGTTCCAACAGATATGACCCTCGCTGACTACATCACCGAGCGCCTGCAAACGCCATTCACTTGGGGTGAGCATGATTGTGTGTGTTTCGCCATTGGCTGGCTTTCCATTGTGGCGATGGAGGATCTGCTTGCGCCGTATCGCCCTTGGACGACAGGCAAACAGGCCGCTCGCATCATCAAGAAATTGGGTGGGCTGGAAGGATTGTTCGATGCAAACCTAAAACGCATCCATCCCAACTTCGCCCAGGATGGCGATATCACGTTGGTCGATGGCACGGCCTATCTTTTCAGCGGGTCGCACATCGTCGGCCCCGGCATCGAAGGCTTGATCTTCAAGAATCGTATGGAGGCAACGTGCGCCTGGTCGTACTGATAATCGCGCTGCTGTTACCCGTCAGCGCGCAGGCCGCGCCGGTGGTGTATTGGGCCGTCTATTTTGCAACGACGTATGTGACATTGAGCGGTGCCGTCACCGTGCTTGCATTAGTCAATGCGGTCTATGGTGGATGGCAAGCACGCTTGGCTGCCGAGCGCGCCAAAAAACAAGCGCGCATCGATTACAACAACAGCCTAAACGATCGCACTGTCACCGGCGTCGCCAGCAATGCAGCGCACCGCACCATCTATGGCCGCACCAGAGTGGGCTCCGACATCGTGGCGATGTTCGCCAGTGGTGCGCGCGATGAATACAAACATATCGTCTGCGTGCACGCTGCGCACGAGTGTGATGCGATCGAAGAGGTATATATCAACAGCGTCGCGCTGGGCACGCTGGATGCCAACGGTGATGTGACCAGCGGGGACTATCTCTATCAGCGGACACTCTCGATAAATTCAGAAGAGCACTCGGGCACAAGCTTCACTTTGGCGCATACGCCTATACCCGGCTCGGTTCGCATCACCTACATTAACAGCCAAGACAAACGCAAGACGATGCCGTTCACCCTGTCGGGAGCGAACATCACCGTGGCAACGAGCCATTCATTCGACTGCCACTACGACTACATCGATGCTGTGCCGCGCGTGCGTGTCACCAAACATCTGGGCACACCAACAGATACTGCCGATGCGGGCTTGATGGCGCTGGGTGTGGGCTGGACTGACGCCGCCGTCCTGCGCGACTTCTGCTACACCGTCATCCGCCTCGATCTGAATCAGGAAGAGTTCAAAGGCGGCATCCCGCCCATCGAAGTCTTGGTGCGCGGCAAGAAGCTGTACGACCCGCGTTCTGGATTGACCGCATGGAGCCAGAACCCCACCTTGGCAGTGTATGACTACCTCACCGGCGAGATGTGCGGGGTGGATGCTTCTGATCTGCCGTTGGCGGACTACATCACGGCAGCCAATGTCTGCGATGAAGCCATCAGTATCGGCGCGCGCTACACCATCAACGGCACCGTCACCTCAGATCAAGACCAGGCGCAGATCCTCACCGCGATGGCGGAGTGCATGGCAGGCACCATCGTGGCTACCACATGGAGCTTGAGCGCAGGCAAATACACCGCCCCAGTGATGGCGTTTGACCAAAGCGACATCGTGGGTGCGCTCTCCATCGCTGCTGGCACACCTGATGCCAATCTATATAACGGCGTGAAGGGGCGCTACGTCGGTGTTGAGACGCAGTATGTGCCGACTGATTTCACTCCTTACCAGAACAGCACCTACGTCACTTCCGATGGCCGCGAGCTGTGGACGAACATCGACTTCAACTTCACCGATGAGTTGCAGCGCGTGCATAACCTGGCGCGCATATTGTGCGAAGACCAGCGCAATGGCTTCACCGTCAAGGCATCGTTCTCGCTCAAGGCATGGCGCGCCAAGATAGGGCAGCGCGTCACCCTCACCAGCACCTTCTTGGGGCAGGCCGCCAAGGTGTACCGCGTCACCGATAAGCGCTTCGGCATCGATCAAGCCGTTGAGATTACCCTGAAAGAAGACGCCGCCAGCATCTGGGATCTGGCCGATACCGTCACCGTCGATGACACGCCCAACACCAATCTGCCCAATCCATTCAGCGTCGGCCTATGCGGCGATGTGCAGATGGTCGAGACCATCTATGAAACGACCGGCAGCGCAGGGGTGCGTAGCCGTGCACGCCTATCTTGGACTGCCCCTGCCGATGTGGCGGTGGTGGACTATGAGCTGGAATACAAGCCCTACACCGACGGCGTGTGGATCGAGTTGGTGAACGTGCGCGGCACGTTCTACGACTTTGTGGATCTCGCTCCGGACATGTATGACTTCCGCGTGAAGGCGCGCAATTCGCTTGGCGTCGTAGGTGAGTACACCGCCATCCGCACCTTCACCGTCTATGGCCTGACTGCCGCACCGGAGAATATCAGCAACTTCAGTGTGATCGCGATGGGCGGCGTGGCACTTGCCGATTGGAGTGTGACGACCAGCCTTGACGTGAAGATCGGTGGCTATATCGAGATCCGCCACAGTTCGCTCATCACGGGTGCGACATGGGCATCTGGCCGCATCGTCCGCAAGCAGAGTGGCGACACTGTGCATGCCATGCTGCCGCTGATCACCGGCACCTATATGGCCAAGTTCATCGACTCTACTGGCCACTACAGCGCAACCGAGGCCGTGTTCGTTGCAACCGAGGCGCTGGTCACCGGCTGGACAACAGTGGCAACCAGCACGCAACACACGGCTTTTGCAGGTACGCGCACCAACTGTTCAGCGCCGGATGGTGTGCTCAAGATTGACGGCGCATCCACCATCGACAGCATTACCGGAACAGTCGATACGTGGGGCATGGTTGATTCGCTAGGCGGTGTGCAGGCATCTGCCGAGTATGAATTCGACAGCGTGATGGATATGACCACCGTCGCCGTGCGTCGCCTGCATGCGCACATCAAGTCGCTGGCTTACGACACTGGCGACACCATCGACAACCGGCTGGACAGCATCGATACGTGGGCAAGCATCGATGGTGGCGCGATCAACGACTGCAATGTGGCCGCGCTTATCTCCACCACAAATGACGACCCAGCAGGCACGCCGACATGGTCGGCATGGGCTCCATTTGATGTGGTGGATTATTCCTGCCGCGCAGCACGATTCAAGTTGCAGATGGTGAGTGGAGATACCACCCACAACATCGCTATTTCAGAGCTTTCAGTCACTTCCAAATTACCAGCATAGGAGAACCAACAATGGCACAACATGATCAAGTATTAGCAGATGCAGTAGGTGCTGCATTCAGGGCGGATGCGAACGCAGCACTCGCCGCACTTTTCAGTAACAACAGCGGTGCAACGGCTCCAGCGACGACGGTGCCTGGACTGACTTGGGCAGATACCAGCGGCAGCGAGATCGTCTACAAGATAAGGGATGCAGCAGACACCGGGTGGATCGTCCTGCCACTCCAGAAGTCATCTGCTGATATTGCCAGCGCTGCCACGGTAGACCTAACTGCCATCGGTGTGGTCGGCATGTCTGCCGCCGCCATCACCGGCACTACCGCAACCTCCGCCTTCACCATGAACGATGGCCAGCACATGACGCTGGTGGCGGTTGGTGCTTGGCCGCTGACTTACCACGCGACAACCTGCAAAATTATCACGGGCGGAAGCTACATATGTTCGGCTGGTGAGCCAGTGCATGTATTTAAAACAGGTGGTGTTGTCTATGTTGAGCCTATCTTTATTGGTCCGAAAGCTGCGCCAGCAGGGACGATCATTCAGTTCGCAGGGACAGCCGTGCCATCCGGATATTTGCAATGCCCGACAGCAGTGACAAATATCTCTAGAACAACATACGCAGCATTATTCGCGGCCATAGGTACAACGTGGGGAGCTGGTGACGGCTCTACGACATTTGGTATTCCTTTTTTCCCTGCTGATTACTCGCTTTCTCAGGCAGTTGCTAATGTGGGCACACAGACAACCGGTGTAGTGAAATCACACCAGCATGACATACGCCCTGACACTGCGGCGGGTGGAGTTCAATACAGCCCTCTCGGAATAACAAATGGTGTGCTTGGCGCGACTACATTCCCAACTAACCTATTCGGTGGGGCGGCAAACTTGGCGGCGGGTTCGCGCGTGATGTTCTGCGTTAAATACTAGGAGATATAAATGAAAACAGTTTACTTGCAAGACGGAACACAATACAACGCGCAAGAATGCCCTATTGAGAAAGGAATATATTTAATTCCAGAGGGCGCAACAGAAATACCTCCTCCAGTATTGGCTGATGGCGAGACTCTCGCGCTTATTGGAGGCGCTTGGGTCGTCACGCCTGCGACACCGCCAACGCCTCCAACCATCGAGCAGCGGCTCGCAGCACTTCAGCAAGATGTGCAGAACCATCTTGACGCCACTGCGCAAGCGCGTGGATACGACAACATCATTTCCGCATGCAGCTACGCCGGTGCGCCGAATCCGTTCCAAGCTGAGTCTGTCGCATTCATCGCCTGGCGTGGTGATGTTTGGACGAAGTGCTACGCACAACTAGCAGCGTTCCAGTCCTCCCCGAATTCCACCATCCCAACAACTGCCGAGCTGATCGCTTCGTTGCCGTTGTTCGTGGGGTAGTTATGAGTGTGGAGATCATCATCTATGCGCTGCTACTTCTAGCCATTGTTCGGCTGTGTCGGTTCGCTAGTTAAGGAGTATTGAATGTCTTCCTGTGACAAAAATCACACAAATTAAAGGGGAAAGAAAATGCCGGAGAAAGACCCGCAGACGTGGAGCTTGGCTACATGGGCGTTGTTGGTAGTGATGATCTTATTGGGTGGCATCACCAGTTGGTATCGCCGCGTGAAAGAAGGCCACGCACGCGCATTCAATCTGATCGAGCTGGTGGGCGAGTTTGCCATTAGTGGTTTAGTTGGGTTCTCCGGCTTTGTCGTCGCCCAGAACTACATCGGCAACGATGGTATGGCGGCCGCTGCGGCAGGCATCTCTGCCCACTTCGCCACGCGCTTGCTGTTCAGCGCGGAAGGATTGATCGAGATTGGCGCGAAGCAGTTGGCTAAGAAGGTGGGGAAGCTATGAACTTCGATCAAGCATTTGAGCGACTGATTGGGCATGAGGGCGGGTATGTGAACGATCCGCGAGACCCTGGTGGGGAAACCAACTGGGGTATCTGCAAGCGCAGCTACCCCAAGGTTGACATAAAGAACTTGACGCGCGAGCAGGCTAAGGAGATCTACTTCAAAGACTTCTGGTGTCGCGGTCAGATGAACGAGTACGACTCGGCCATCGCATTCCAAGTGTTCGACATCGCTGTCAACAGCGGGATAGAGACGGCAGTTCGCATGTTACAGCGTGCAGCGGGCGTGGCAGATGACGGGCATATAGGCTCGGTGACGGTAGCTGCTGTGAAGGCTAAGAGTGCAAGCGATATGGTGATGCTATTGATCGCTGAGAGGCTGGACTTCTGGCGCAAGTTAAGCACTTGGCCAGCATTCGGTAAGGGCTGGGCTGGTCGTGCGGCACAGGATCTGCGCTACGGCGCGATGGATTGTTAGGAGGCGCTATGAAAGCATGGTTCAAAGACTTCATCAAAAACCTGAAGGCAGACCTGAAGCGCATGCACGCATCGCTTACGATCTGGTTCAATGGCATCGTCGGTGGCTTGGCATTGGCCGTGCCAGAAGCCGTCGCTGCATTTCCCCAGTTGCAGGAATACGTCTCGCCGGAGTTCTACAAGCAGATGATGGTGGTGTTGCTGGTGGGTAACTTCCTGCTGCGTTTCCGCACCAGCCGACCGCTGAGGGATAAGTGATGCTATCCAACCTCAAGAGCTTGGCGCTTCTGGCAGTCATCCTCACGCTGGCGATGCATGGATGGAAGTTCCTGATGGAAGCGACAGCACCCATCAACCAGTGGACACCCGCCCAGCCAGCGCCCCAAGTCAAATACGTGCCCAAGGTGGACATCACTCCATCCAAGGTGAAGGTGTACGCCCCCAAGGCCAAGGGCAAGCTCGATCTGCCGCCCACCATCACCAACGACCCGGATGTTCACGTACTGGACACCACCCGCGTCTCCAGCGACGACCATCCCTCGACCATCACCACCGTCATCGATGAGAAGACCGGCGAAGTGCAGACGTATGTGCGGCGAGAACCGTTGCCCTGGCTCGCTGCCGAGCAGCGCGGCGAGCTGAGATTCGACGTGGGCATCAAGAACGGCATCGACACCATAGGCCGCCTCACCGTGCGCGAGGATCTGCTACAGGTCAAAGCACTGCACGCCGGACTACACGCCTCGCTGGATAGCGATGGCCGGTGGTTTGCGGGTGGCGGGGTGGGGTATCGGTGGTGAGTGCATTATCTAAAATCCTAAGAGACACAGAGAACAATGGATTGATGTTCTGGTGTCCTGGCTGCGATGGCGCGCACCGCATTCAGCATGGATCTGGTGACGGTCCTCGATGGGGTTGGAATGGTAGTGCCGACAAGCCAACATTCACGCCATCGATCCTCACGCGATATACCAAAACCACCGAGAAGGGTGAGGCGGACATGGCTGAGTGGCGCGCTGGAGGATATAAAAAGCTTCCTGATGGCTTCTCATTCGACCACGTGAATATGGTCTGCCATTCATTCGTCACCGATGGTCGCATCCAATTCCTTGGAGACTGCACTCATAAGCTGGCTGGACAGACTGTAGATATTCCTGATTGGCCGGATGATGTTTGCTGATCGGCGGTGATGTGAATACCGGATACGTGCGCTGCATCCACTGTGGCGTGTGGCAAAAATCACACCGCAGATGTTTTTGGTGCGGCGGTTACCTTTTAAGATAAAATCCGACTGGGCCTAGCCCACGGGATTTTAAATCCACTCTATGCCACCTTCGGGTGGCATAGTTTTGTAAGATACAGGCGGTTGGTTGTAGGACTTGGGCTGAGCTAGATGGTGTGGTAATTTTGTGCGGTGGCAGGCTTAAACCTCAATGTCTTGAGGCGTCTTTTCACCACAATGCACAATCCAAAGCATTTGATTTAATTATAGATTTATACGAGACATAAGGATTGTGATTCCAGTTGTCGTGGGTTCGAGCCCCATCGATCACCCCAAAAATAAACCCGCTGATCTTAACGATCAGCGGGTTTTTAATTTTCACATCCAAAAACTTCCAATTACACCTTGTGCACGTTCCATTGCACAACACCCCATATCGAAAAGTCATGGTCAGCTTGAACGATTACATCTGGATAGTCTGGGTGTGCGGCGCGCAACACTTTCCCTTGCGGTGTATAGAGCAATTGCTTCACGGTGAATTCGCCATCGATCACGGCTACCACGACACTGCTGTGTGTGGCTGGGACAGCTCTGTCTACCACCAATAGGTCGCCATCATAGATTCCCATCTCGCGCATCGAGTGTCCTGCCACGCGCATGAAGAAAGTCGACTCTTTGTGCTCAATGAGATGTTCATCTAGGCTCAAGCGTCGTTCAACATGATCATCAGCAGGGGAAGGAAAGCCTGCGGGAACGGCTTTGCGTAACAATGCGCGTTGTCGCTCGAACATGGATTTGTTCGGGTGCGTCAGGGACAGCAAGACAGAGGCGCTGCGGCGGTTTGAGCTTGCGAGGTGGTGGTTAAGTAGGGGCATGACAATCTCCATGAGAACGAACGTTCTTTGCATGGTAGAGAACGTTCGTTCTTATGTCAACTGTGATGTTGAATTATGTCTTGGTCTTTAAAAGTGCCCACACCGCGCCGCCGCCACCTGCATTTTGTGGCGCTTCGCAGAACGCCAATACCTGCGCATGTTGGGTCAGCCAATGGCGTGTGTTGACCTTGAGTATCCCGTCGCGTCCTTCATCGCGCCATCCTTTGCCATGGATGATGTTGACGCAACGTAAGCCATTTTGTCTGGCGTGATGGATGAACGTCACTAATAACTGTCTTGCTTCGTCATTGGTGAGACCGTGCAGATCCAAGCTGTCTTGTGGCGGCCACTCGCCTTTACGCAATTTGCGCAGAGTCATGCGGTTCAGGCCGTTGCTTAGATATTCGGTGATTGCGATATCGCCAGCGCCGTGATCGGACAGGTCGTCCGCGATGAAAGTGTAAGTGAGTGGTGTGTCTTTTGTTCTGAGCGGCTTGGGAATCGGAACGACGCGGTCATTCGGTTTGAGCGGGACCACGTCTTCCAGTGCTTGCCGGAACAAGTCTTTATCCTGTTCCGGCTTTTCTTTCACGACTTACCCCAATGAAGCTAGGTATTTGTCTGCATCCAATGCGGCCATACAGCCAGTGGCAGCGCTGGTGCAGGCTTGGCGATAGATATGGTCTTGCACGTCACCCGCAGCGAACACACCTGCGATGCTGGTTTGGGTTGCATTACCGTTGCGTCCGCCTTGCGTGACGAGGTAGCCGTTCTCCATCTCCAGTTGTCCGGCAAAGATGTCGGTATTGGGTTTGTGGCCGATAGCGATGAACACGCCATCTACTTTGATGTCCTGTGTCGTGCCAGTCTGTACGTTCTTCAGTCGCGCACCTGTCACGCCGCTGTTGTCGCCTAGCACTTCATCCAAGGTCTGGTGTAGTTGCAAGGTGATCTTGCCTTCTTTCACCTTATCCATCAGATGATCGATCATGATCTTTTCTGCACGGAACGTGTCGCGACGGTGGATGAGAGTGACGTGACTTGCGATGTTCGCGAGGTACAGTGCTTCTTCCACAGCGGTGTTGCCTCCGCCTACGACGGCGACAGGTTTGTTGCGATAGAAGAATCCATCGCAGGTCGCACAACCCGAGACGCCTTTACCCATGAACGATTCTTCGGATGGCAAGCCGAGGTACTGTGCCGATGCACCGGTACAGATGATGAGCGCGTCGCAGGTGTAGGTGGCGGCATCACCGATCAAGGTGAATGGCTTCTGTTGCAGCTTGGTCGTATGGATGTGATCGAACACGATCTGTGTGTTGAAACGTTCTGCATGCTGCTGGAAGCGCTGCATCAGTTCGGGGCCTTGTACGCCGTTTACATCCGCTGGCCAGTTGTCCACTTCGGTGGTGGTCATCAACTGTCCACCTTGCGCCATACCAGTGATGAGCACAGGTTTCAAATTGGCACGTGCTGCATAGACGGCTGCTGTATATCCGGCAGGGCCAGAACCGAGGATGAGGAGGCGATGATGTTGTACGGGTTTTTCCATGATATTTACAGGGCTTTTGCTTGATTGAAGAGGCCGAAATTTAACAGTGAGGCGACAGGCTGTCGAGTAAAATGCGCGCGCTATGAAAACACTGCCCGTTTTACTCCTCATTCTGCTTCCTGCACTTGCTCATTCTGCTGACTTGCCAGGTATTCCCGCCTTCATTGACGAGATGGTGGTGAAGCATCAGTTCAAAAAAGGAGAACTGGTGCGCACCTTCAAACGGGCCGAACATAGGCCGGATATCATCGCAGCAATCTCCAAGCCGGCCACCATGAAACCTTGGGCGGAATATCGCGCGACGTTCGTCAATCAGCAACGTATCGATGCTGGCATCAAATTTTGGAACAAGTACGAGGCGACATTAAAACGTGCAGAGAAACAGTTCGGCGTGCCAGCGGAATACATCGTCGCGATCATCGGGGTGGAGACGCTTTACGGTAAGAATGCCGGCAAGTTCCGTACCTTGGATGCATTGACTACGCTGGCTTTCGATTATCCCAAGCGCGAGGAATTCTTCCGTTCAGAGTTGGAGCAGTACCTATTGTTGGTGCGTGAGCAAGATTTCAATCTACTTTCCATCCAATCTTCTTACGCAGGCGCATTGGGCATCCCCCAGTTCATGCCGAGCAACTATCGGAAATACGCGCTGGATTACAACGGTAACCGCAAAGTGGACATCTTGCACGAACCTGAAGATGCCATCGGTAGCGTGGCTAACTACTTCAAGCACTATGGCTGGCGTGCGGGCGAACCCGTTGCCGTTCAAGCAAAGATCGCTGATGAGAAAAGGTTGGATGTGCTAACCGAAGTCAGGCCGACCTTTGCTTGGAAGGTCGATGCAGGGGTGACGCCGCTGGTAGCCGCCGAATCTATCTTCCCGCCATCATGGGTGTTGGATCTGACCTTTGATTCAGGCAAAGAGTACTGGCTGGTGTTCGAGAATTTCGATGTCATCATGCGCTACAACATCAGTAGTTATTACGCCATGACGGTTCACCAACTCGCCTCGGAGCTAAAAGCAGCGAGGCATTAGCGGATGCGGCGCGCACCGTTGAAGCGCGATTTCCAATATGTGTAGTGCATCGGTTCCACGCGGATACGATCGCCACGCTTGGGCGAATGGACGAACTTCCCATCACCGACGTAGATACCCACGTGCGAGAACGGCTGACGCAAAGTGTTGTAGAACACGAGGTCGCCAGGATGCAATTCGCTCTGTTCTATGGGTTCGCCGACGCGGCTGATCTCACGGCTGGTGCGAGGAAGTGAGATGCTGAGTTCATGCCTGAATACATGCCCGACATAGCCACTGCAATCGAATCCACTCTCTGCTGAATTGCCCCCGTAGCGATAGGGCGTGTCCGCTAGGCTCATGGCGTACATCACCAGATCGTTCATTTGATCATTAGAATCGATGTCTGCGCGTGGAGCGGGACTGCCGCAACCCGCGATTAGAAAGGCAAATAATAGAGGAAAGAGGATTTTCATGGGGGCGGAATTTACCGTTCCGCCATCGTTTGTGTAAAGCGCATCTTTATGGTTTGAATCTTCCGTACGCTCGTTATCCCTCGCTGAGACGCCCGTTGTTCGTCCTTCTAAAGTAGAATCCGCGCTGACTAAAACGGAGCAACACTTCTGATGCGCATCCTTATCTCCAACGACGACGGCTATTTCGCGCCGGGTTTGGCATGTCTGGCACGACACCTTTCCGCAATCGCGGAGGTGGTGGTGGTCGCGCCCGAGCGTGACCGTAGCGGTGCCAGCAATTCCCTGACCTTGAGCCGACCGCTCAATCTGAAGCGCGCTTCCAGTGGTTTCTATTTCGTGGATGGCACGCCGACCGATTGTGTGCATCTGGCGGTGACTGGCATGTTGGACACACAGCCCGATATGGTGGTGTCTGGCATCAACTCTGGCGCCAACATGGGCGACGACACTATCTATTCCGGCACTGTCGCAGCGGCGACCGAAGGCTTCCTGTTGGGAATCCCATCCATCGCTATTTCCATGGCCAAGCACGATCCAGAGCACTACGACACGGCGGGACGAGTGGCGGTGGAGTTGGTGCAACGCTTCCAAAAAGAACAGCATTCGCAACCGTGGTTGCTCAATGTGAATGTGCCGGACATGCCTTATGAGCAATTGCAAGGTATGGAAGTGACACGCCTCGGCAAGCGTCACAAAGCAGAACCTGTGGTGAAGAGTAGCAATCCGCACGGGCAGCCCGTGTACTGGGTGGGGGCAGCTGGCAAGGCGCAGGATGCAGGTGAGGGCACCGATTTCTACGCGACGTCGCAGGGGCGCGTCTCCATCACGCCTTTACAGATCGACCTCACGCAATACAGCCAACTCGATGCAGTGCGTTCTTGGTTAGGGGATGCGGCATGAATTCGATGCACGCAGGCATCGGTATGACCTCTGCGCGCACACGCGGACGTATGATCGAGCGCCTGCGGACTCAAGGTATCCAAGATGAGACGGTGCTGGCGGCGATGAACAGCGTGCCGCGCCATGCTTTCATCGATGAGGCCTTGTCTAGCCGTGCTTATGACGATGTATCGCTGCCCATTGGCCATGCGCAGACCATCTCGCAGCCTTACATCGTGGCGCGCATGACTGAGATATTGCGCAACGGGAAACAGTTGGGGCGTGTGCTCGAAGTCGGAACGGGTTGTGGCTATCAAGCAGCAGTGTTGGCGCATGTGGCGAAAGAGGTTTACACCGTCGAACGTATTCAACCGCTGTTCGCCAAGGCGAAGAAACAACTGTTTGACTTGAAGTTGCGCAACGTCCTTGTGCGTCATGCGGACGGTACATCTGGTCTGACCGATGGCGCACCTTTTGACGGCATCATCATGGCGTGTGCCGCGCCCGCGCTGTCTGCCACGCTCAAAGAGCAGTTGGCGGTGGGTGGTAGAATGGTGCTTCCAATAGGCACACAAGAACAGTTCCTGTATCTGATCGAACGTGAGGCGAATGGCTTCCGTGAGACGCGCCTTGAGCCTGTGAAATTCGTACCTTTGTTGATGGGAAAAGCATGACAGCAGTTCGTAACATCGCGCAGCGCACTTTGTGGTCAGTGACATCGGTCGCCGTCTTGTTGGTCGCCTGTGGCGCGCCTGCGCCAAGCGGACGCAAAGCCCCCATCGTTGAACACGGCATCGCAGATCCTCAATCGACGACTTCAGTCGCACCGCACAAACCAGTTTCCCGCACAACTACAACTACTAAAATCCATGTCGTACAGAAGGGCGATACGCTCTACAGCATCGCCTTCGTGAATGGGGTGGACTATCGCGATGTAGCGGAATGGAACGACATCAAAGATCCATCCGCCATCAAGATCGGTCAGCAGCTGAAGTTGAATATCCCAAGCGATGAACTTGTCGCGCAAAAGGTCGAAGTAAAACTAGCAGCTCCGTTAGCTCCTCCTAAATTGGGCGGCATCAGGAACCAACCCAAAGTCGGGCGGCTTGCCTATAGCGAAGAGGCTTTAGCCAAGGCGGACCGTATGCAAGAAGACGTAGCGCAACCTGTGCAATCGGTAGCGATCGCCAAGCTACAAGTAGCCAGCACTGCGAAAGACGATACGCCTGAAGAAGCGATGGAGTGGAGTATGCCCACCAGTGGCAAAGTCATCGCCGAGTTCTCCGAGAGTGCCAACCGCAAGGGCGTGGACATCACCGGCAAGCGTAGCCAAGCCATCGTGGCGAGCGCATCAGGCAAGGTGGTGTACAGCGGTAGCGGTCTACGCGGCTACGGCAAGCTCATCATCATCAAACACAACAAGACCTACCTCAGTGCCTATGCTCACAACGATCAGATTCTGGTGAAAGAAGGGCAGAGTGTGAGCCGAGGGCAGAAGATAGCCGAGATGGGCAACACCGATGCTGACCAAGTCAAGTTGCACTTCGAGATACGCAAGTTGGGTAAACCCGTCGATCCTGCGAAGTATCTGCCGTTGGTCAAGTCTTGAGTGATAACCCTCTAAGCATCACAGACCACAGCCGCGACAGCGCAGGTCTTCGTTACGTCTATCCCGTCGTCTCGCGCCGCGCAGGTGGTGTCTCCATCGGTATCAACCTCAATCCCAACAATGCCTGCAACTGGCGCTGCATCTATTGCCAAGTGCCAGACCTTACGCGTGGCACTGCGCCACCTATCGATCTAGCGTTGTTGGAACAAGAGTTGAGCAGTTTTCTGCACGAACTGCAGCACGGCGACTTCATGCAACGTGTGCCACCCGAGGCGTGCCGCATCAACGACATCGCACTTTCAGGCAATGGCGAGCCGACCAGCGCGCAGGAATTCGCCGAGGTCATCGAAGTTATCGCCAAGCTCAAACCCGCCGACCTCAAACTCGTTCTCATCACCAACGGCAGCCTGATGCAACGCGTGAATGTGCAACAAGGATTGCGCCGTATGGCACAACTGAATGGTGAGGTCTGGTTCAAATTGGATAGAGCCAGTGAGGTGGGGATGGCGCAGGTGAACGATACCAAGATGACAATGGACAAAGTGGGGCAGAACTTCGCCACCGCTATCGAATGTTGTCCCAACACTTGGTTGCAAACCTGCTGGTTCGCCTTGGATGGCATCGCGCCCAGCAAGCAAGACGAAGATGATTACCTCGAATTTCTGGATAATTGTTTGCGAGGCGAGATCAAGCCGCAGGGGGTGTTGCTCTACGGCTTGGCGCGTCCTTCGTTGCAACAGGAGGCCAACCGTTTATCTGCTTTACCCAAAGAGGTGATGGAAAGATTTACTCAGCGGATAAGTGAGCTAGGTTTACAGGTGCGCTTATCCGTCTAAGTCACATAGCCGTCGAGAATGTTGCACCATAAGTGTGGCTGGTGACGCCGGGTGTCAAACTACGTACCGCGTGGAAGTCGACGGACTGACTCTCAGTTAGGCTGTAGGACATTGTGATGGATACGTCGCGCTGTTCTGAGCCGCCTGTTTCGGTAGCTTGTCCTGCAGCTAATTCCACACCTAAATTGAAGTTTTCGGTGAGTTGGTATTCGGCGCCTACAGAGCCGAAAAAGATGTTGTTGAAGTAGATGGATTTCTTCACATCGTTGATCTCTATCTCACCGGGGCTGCCCAAGATCGCATAACCCAAGCCGACACTGAAGTTGAGGTCGCCAAACGATTTGCTGGCATCCAACTCCCCGAAATAGTCGTTCACTCCCGTTCCCAAGCCGACAGCGACATCCGCTGTTCCAAATTTCAATTCACCTTTGGCAGACAAAGATAGGAACGCTTCCTCTTCATTCATCAGCTTGTAGGTGAAGGAGGTGGTGATATCGCCTAGGCCTGAAGTGGTAAGAATAGTGGTAGGCAGTCCGGTGGCGTTGGTCTCTATTTTGTGCGATTCGTGGTGGTGGCTTTTTGCGACCTTGCCGGAAGGGGCTGTTCTTGTGATGTAGGGGATGCTGAATTCAAACACGTATTTGTCCGTCTCGTACGCGAATGCGATGGGGATGTCGCGTTGGCTGACCTCTTGCCCAGGTACGGAAGTGTCGGACATGGTGGAGAGGCCGATGGAGGCGGAGTTGCTTTGATTGGGCTTGATGGGGGCGGACTCCATTGGTTTTTCAACGATCACTTCCGCAGGTTTATCAGGAGATGCTGCGACTGGTTTATCAGCTACGACTTCCTCAGCCAGCGCTGTGGCAGAAAAAAGGAGCGAGAGGGAAAGTAGGGAATTGCGAGCAATTAGGCTGAGTTCGTGATGTGGTTGGGTTTTCATACGCATTCTCGATGAGGTTGATTGAGTTTTTATTTGCTTATTTTAACGGCTCGGACTGTAAGGAGCGTATTCGGTTCCCTGCGACAAACAAGACGCTGACTGCCCGTTGAGTCAAAGCCTCGCTTCGGTTACAATGCGCGCCCTGTTTATCCGGCAACCGCTGAATATTCAGGAATCCACACACTCGTTCATGTTGGGGTGTCCCTTGAGTCACATGGGGGATCAGGCTGGCGAGTGGAAGACTTAACCCTTAACGATTGGAGAATCACATGGCAGTAACAATGCGTCAAATGCTGGAGGCGGGTGTCCATTTCGGTCACCAGACCCGTTTCTGGAACCCAAAAATGGCCCCTTATATCTTCGGTCATCGCAACAAAATTCATATTGTGAACTTGGAAAAGACCGTCGTGATGTTCAACGACGCGATGAAAGAAGTTCGCAAGATCTCCGCAAAGAAAGGCACCGTGCTGTTCGTCGCTACCAAGCGTCAAGCACGCGAGATCATCCGCGAAGAAGCGATCCGCGCTGGCTCTCCTTTCGTTGATCACCGTTGGTTGGGCGGTATGCTCACCAACTTCAAGACAGTTCAGATCTCTATCAAGCGCCTGAAAGAGCTGGAAGCGATGATCGCTGACGGCAGTATCGAGAAGGTGTCCAAGAAAGAAGGTCTGGTTCTGCGTCGCGAACTGGAAAAGTTGGAGCGTAGCTTGGGCGGTATCAAGGACCTGCAAGGTCTGCCTTCCGCTATCTTCGTGATCGACGTTGGCTACCAAAAGGGTACTGTCACTGAAGCGCAGAAGCTGGGCATCCCAGTCATCGGCGTGGTCGATACCAACCACAGCCCGCTGGGCGTTGACTATGTCATCCCAGGTAACGATGACTCTAGCCAAGCGATCCGTCTGTACGCACGTGGCGTAGCTGATGCGATCTTGGAAGGCCGCGAACAAGCGACCACTGAGCTGACTGCACAAATCGCAGAAGGCGCTGCTGCCTAAGCAAGCCTGCCGCAACAAGGGGGCGCAAGCCCCCTTTTTTGTAACTAGATTCTGTATTTGAATATTTAGGAGTTTGATATGGCTGAAATCACCGCAGGTATGGTGAAAGAACTGCGCGAGGCGACTGGCCTCGGCATGATGGAATGTAAAAAAGCATTGGTAGAGACCAATGGCGACGCGAAGGCGGCTGAAGAGTTGCTGCGCATCAAGAGCGGCGCCAAGGCTAGCAAGGCCGCTACTCGTGTGACTGCAGAAGGCGTCATCGGCGCGTTCTTGTCCGTCGATGGCAAGACAGGTGCTGTCGCTGAGATCAACTGCGAGACAGACTTCGTTGCAAAGAATGATGACTTCGTGGCCTTCGCTAAGAACGTGGCACAAACCGTAGCGCAAGCTGCACCTGCCGATAGTGATGCTTTGTTGGCGGCAGCCTTGGTCAATGGCGCAGGTTCTGTTGAAGAAGTGCGTAAGGCTCTGGTGATGAAGCTGGGTGAGAACATCACAGTGCGTCGTTTCGAGCGTTACTCGACGGCGGGCAAGCTGGCTACCTATCTGCACGGCAGCAAGATCGGTGTGATGGTGGATTACACCGGCGGCGACGAGACATTGGGCAAAGACTTGGCGATGCACATCGCTGCGAGCAAGCCAAAGTCGGTTGATGCTACAGGCGTAAATCCAGAGGATATCGCCACAGAGCGCCGCATCGCGATCGAGAAGGCTAAAGAGTCCGGCAAGCCAGAAGCGATGTTGGAAAAGATCGCTGAAGGTACCGTGCAGAAGTTCCTGAAAGAAGTCACTCTGCTGGGCCAAGTGTTCGTCAAGGCGGAAGATGGTAAGCAAACCATCGAGCAATTGCTGAAGAGCAAAGGTGCGACTGTGACTGCATTCAAGATGTTCGTCGTGGGCGAAGGCATCGAGAAGGTGGTTGAAGACTACGCCGCTGAAGTCGCAGCTGTGGCTGCTGCAAGTAAGAAAGGCTAAGAACCATGTCCAAACCCGCCTACAAACGCATCCTACTCAAACTCTCCGGCGAAGCCTTGATGGGCGATGATAGCTACGGTATCAACCGTGCGGTCATCGAACGTATCGTGGCCGAGATCAAGGAAGTCTCTGAGTTGGGCGTCGAGGTGGCGATGGTCATCGGCGGTGGCAATATCTTCCGTGGCGTCGCACCTGCGGCTGCCGGGATGGATAGAGCGACCGCTGATTACATGGGCATGTTGGCCACAGTGATGAACTCGATGGCATTGCAGGACGCGATGACGCGTGCGGGTTTGGAATGTCGCGTGCAATCTGCGCTGAGCTTGGAGCAAGTGGCCGAGCCTTTCATTCGTGGCAAGGCATTGCGTTATTTGGAAGACGGCAAGGTGGTGATCTTCGCGGCAGGTATCGGTAGCCCGTTCTTCACCACTGACACCGCTGCTGCATTGCGCGGCGTGGAGATGTCGGCAGATGTAGTGATTAAGGCCACCAAGGTGGACGGTATCTACACCGACGATCCCAAGAAGAACCCTAATGCGATCCGCTATCAAAGCTTGAGCTTCGATGAGGCGATCAGCAAGAATTTGAAGGTGATGGATGCGACTGCGCTGACCTTGTGTCGCGATCAGAAGCTCCCCATCATCGTATTCAGCATCTTCAAGCCGGGCGCGCTAAAGCGCGTGGTGTTCGGCGAAGGTGAAGGTACCTTGGTAAGAGTGGATTAGGAGCTAGGCATGATCTCTGATATCAAAAAGAACGTTGAACAAAAGATGGCGAAGTCGCTAGAGGCGTTGCGCTTGGACTTGGGTAAGATTCGTACTGGACGTGCACACACGGGCATCTTGGATCACGTGATGGTGGACTACTACGGCAGCCCAACAGCGATCAATCAAGTAGCGAACATCACGTTGACGGATGCTCGCACCATCGGTGTGCAGCCCTATGAGAAGAACATGATCGGTCCGATCGAAAAAGCCATCCGTGACTCTGATCTGGGTTTGAATCCAGCTACTAACGGCGAATTGATCCGTGTGCCGATGCCGATGCTGACAGAAGAGCGTCGTCGTGACCTGATCAAGGTCGTCAAGAGCGAAGGCGAAGATGCCAAAGTCGCTGTGCGTAACATCCGTCGCGATGCTAACGAACAGTTGAAGAAGTTGCTCAAAGATAAAGAAGTTGGTGAAGATGACGAGCGTCGCGCACAAGACGATGTGCAGAAACTGACCGACCGCTTTGTGCTAGAGATCGACAAAGCTCTGCAAGCTAAAGAAGTAGACCTGATGGCGGTTTAAGCCAATCTATCATGGCTCTGCCATTCTTTAGCTCTACCCGCACCATCCCCGATATCAATGCAGTTCCGCGCCATATCGCCATCATTATGGATGGCAATGGGCGCTGGGCGAAACAACGCTTCATGCCTCGCGTCATGGGGCATCAGCGCGGTGTGGAGTCGGTGCGTGACATGGTCAGAGCCTGTCGCGAATTGGGCGTGGAATACCTGACGCTGTTCGCTTTCAGTAGCGAGAATTGGCGCCGCCCTGCTGACGAAGTGAACTTCTTGATGCAGTTGTTCTTGAAGATGCTGGAACGCGAAGTAAGCAAGCTGCATGAGAACAACATCTGCTTGAAAGTCATCGGCGACCGCAGTCGATTCGATGCACAGCTGGTGAAGTACATCGAAGATGCAGAACGGCTCACCGAAAACAATACCGGCCTTACTCTCACCATCGCTGCTAACTACGGTGGTCGCTGGGACATCATGCAGGCCATGCATGCCTTGAGTCTGGCACATCCTGAACGTGCGACGGCTTTCGAAGAAGAAGAGCTCGCTCCCTATCTATCCATGCACTATGCGCCCGAGCCCGATCTATTCATTCGCACGGGTGGCGAGCAACGGATCAGCAATTTCCTGCTATGGCAGTGCGCCTACACCGAACTGTATTTCACCGACATCTTGTGGCCCGCTTTCGGGCGTCCAGAGTTAGAGGCGGCTATCCAGTCTTACCAAAAACGCGAGCGTCGTTTCGGTCGCACCAGCGAACAATTGAAAGGCGAAAACGATGCTTAAGTCTCGCGTCATCACAGCAATCGTGATGTTGGTACTCTTCCTCTCCGCACTCTTTTTGCTCCCGCCGTTGGCATGGTCTGTGTTGGTGTTGGCGATGGTGTTGCAAGGTGCATCCGAGTGGTCGCGCATGTCCGAGTTGACGCCTAAAGGCGCAAAGATCTACTGGGTTTCGACCTTGGTTTTGATGGTGGCGATATTGGCTTTGGATGCTAATTCCACTCCCGAACAACAAACCACCACGCACCTCATCGCCTATCTACTTGCTGCCGTGTTGTGGCTGATCGTAGTTCCGCCTTGGTTGATGATGGGGTGGAAGGTGAAGCAACCCATGCTGATGGCTTTGGTTGGTTGGATGTTGTTGATACCGACAGGGCTCGCCATGATCGATCTGCGCGAGGCGATGCCCGCTCCTTGGATTTTGCTGGGCGTGATGGGACTCGTGTGGGTGGCGGATAGCGCCGCCTATTTTGCAGGACGCAGATTCGGCAAAACCAAACTGGCACCGAGCATCAGTCCCGGTAAGACATGGGAAGGTGTTGCGGGTGCGATAGCGGGGGTGACCGTCTACATCGGATTGATTTGGGTGTTCAGGCCCGAGTTCACCAATTTGCAGATGCTACCCGCCTTGATGTTGACGGCTTGGTGGTGGGTGGTGCTGGCTGTCATCGGTGACCTATTCGAGTCTGCTATCAAACGCCAAGCGGGTATCAAAGATAGCGGGGCATTGTTACCTGGACACGGCGGATTGTTGGATCGCATCGACGCGCTGACCTCTACCTTGCCACTGGCAGCATTGGCGCTGATCTTCCAAGGATTGAGCTAGTGCAACGATTAACCGTATTAGGTTCCACTGGTAGCATCGGCAAAAGCACGCTCGATGTCGTCGCGCGCCATCCCGATAAATATCAGATCACCGCGCTCACTGCGAACCAGCAAGATGACTTGCTGTTCGAACAGTGTCAAAAGTTCCAGCCTCGTTACGCTGTCCTTTTAGATGAAGCTGCTAGTGAACGTCTAAAGAAGAACCTTCAAGTAGCTGGAAGTATCACCGAGGTGTTGTGTGGTACAGCTGCACTTGAGCAGGTCTCGGTCTTGCCTGAGGTGGATGCCGTGATGGCGGCAATCGTAGGTGCGGCGGGTATGCCGCCCACACTCGCGGCTGCCAAGGCGGGCAAGAAGATATTGTTGGCGAACAAAGAGACGCTGGTGTTGGCGGGGCATCTGTTCATGGATGCCGTGCATCGCAGTGGTTCGGCCTTGCTCCCCATCGACAGTGAACACAACGCCATCTTTCAAGCGTTGCCACGCAACTATGCAGGCGACATGCGCGCCAGCGGCGTGAGCAAGATCCTGCTCACCGCATCGGGTGGGCCGTTCCGCAATACGCCACTCGAACAATTGCAGAACGTCACCCCTGAGCAAGCTTGCGCGCATCCTAACTGGAGCATGGGGCGCAAGATCTCGGTGGACTCTGCCAGCATGATGAACAAAGGCTTGGAAGTCATCGAAGCTCACTGGCTTTTCAACGCGTCGGCTGATGACATCCAAGTCGTGGTGCATCCGCAGAGCGTCATCCACTCGATGGTGCAATATGTGGATGGCTCAGTGCTGGCACAGTTGGGTAATCCTGACATGCGTACACCGATCGCCTATGCCTTGGCCTATCCAGAGCGTATCGATGCTGGTGTCGCACCACTCGATCTGTTCCAGATTGCCAAGCTTGATTTCGTGGCTCCTGATTTCGTTCGCTTCCCATGTTTGAGTCTGGCTTATCAAGCCTTGCGTGCCGGTGGCACTGTCCCCGCTTTGCTGAATGCGGCGAACGAGGTGGCAGTTGCCGCTTTCCTCGATAGAAAGATCGCCTTCTTGGATATTCCGCGTTTGATCGAATCCGTATTGGGGAGCGTCGCACGCTGTGAAGTGAATGCCCTGCAAGATGTGCTGGACGCAGATGCGGCGGCGCGTGCAGCGGCTCAGGAGTGGATCACGCAATGATGACGTTGTTGGCCTTCATTGTCGCCATCGCCGTGTTGGTGGTGTTTCACGAGCTGGGACACTACTGGGTCGCACGCTGGTGTGACGTCAAAGTTCTGCGTTTCTCTGTGGGTTTTGGCAAGGTGATCTACGCCAAACGTTTTGTTGGGGGGGAGACGGAGTGGGTCATCTCGGCTATTCCCTTGGGTGGCTACGTCAAGATGTTGGACGAGCGCGAAGGCGAAGTCGCTGAGAACGAGCTGTATCGCACTTTCAATCGCAAGCCTGTTTTGCAGCGTATGGCCATCGTAGTGGCAGGGCCAGTAGCGAATCTGCTCTTGGCGATCAGCTTGTATTTCGTGCTATTCATCCATGGCGTGCCAGGATTGAAACCTGTGTTGGGTGATGTCGTGGCTGATACACCAGCAGCGGCAGCAGGTCTGCAAAGCAAAAAGACCATCGTCGCTATCGATGGACAAGCGACACCGAGCTGGCAAGAGATACGCTGGGTGATGTTGGATAAGGTCTTGCAGCAGAAGGCGGCGAACATAGAGTTGCGTACGCAAGATGGTGAGTCTGAGTTTCGCGTGCTTGAGGTGAACAGTTTGACCGCAGCTGATCTGGATGGCGACTTCATGCACAAGCTGGGATTGAAGCCCTATCAACCACCCGTCTATCCCATCATCGGCAAGCTGGTGGAGGGGGGGGCGGCACAGCGAGCAGGATTCTTGGTGGATGACAAGATATTGAGCGTCGATGGCAAAAACGTCGAACTTTGGGAAGACTGGGTAGATGTGGTGCGTGCCAATCCGAACAAAGCGTTGGATGTGGAAGTCGAGCGAGCAGGGATGCAGCTTAAGATGGCTGTCACTCCAGAGCCGTTTGATGATGCTGGGAAGGCCATTGGTCGTATCGGCGCGGCCGCATTCATCGACAAGACAGCTTTCGAGGCAATGATCACCACAGTGAGTTACCCGCCTATCGCTGCCATGCAAGAAGCCTTCCGTAAGACTTGGGATACTTCCATCTTCAGCCTGAAGATGATGGGCAAGATGGTGATGGGCGAGGTGTCGATGAAGAACCTCTCTGGCCCGATCACCATCGCTGACTATGCAGGTCAATCAGCACAGATTGGGTTAGGCGCATATGTTGGCTTCCTCGCACTCATCAGCATCAGTCTTGGTGTGCTCAATCTATTGCCTATCCCGTTATTGGATGGGGGGCATTTGCTGTATTATGCGGTCGAATTTTTCAAGGGTAGTCCGGTGCCAGACTCGCTGTGGGAGGCTGGGCAGAAAGTGGGCATCGCGCTCTTGGTTACCATGATGGCTTTTGCGTTGTATAACGACATCAGCCGCCTGATCTCGGGTTGAACATCAAATGAATTTAAAAAAATTAGCGGGCGTACTGCCTCTTCTGTACGCGGCTTCCAGTTGGGCTGCTGAACCTTTCGTCATCAAAGACATCCGCGTCGAAGGTATCCAACGCACTGAGGCTGGCACGGTGTTCAGTTACCTGCCCGTGAAAGTGGGAGATACACTGGATGATGCGAAGACTACGACCGCATTGCGCGCTTTGTTCGCGACCGGTTTTTTCAAGGACGTCAAGTTGTTGGCTGAGCAAGGTGTGCTCGTTGTGCGAGTGCAAGAACGGCCGACTGTCGCCAGCGTCGAGATTAATGGTGTGAAAGACTTTCCCAAAGATCAGTTGCGCGACAACTTGAAATCGGTGGGTCTGGGTGAGGGGCGCATCTTCGATAAATCTGCTTTAGATAAGTCCGAACACGAATTGAAGCGCCAGTATGTGGCACGCGGAAAATATGCAGTCTCGGTGAAGACGACGATCAAGGAACTGGAGCGGAATCGTGTAGCGGTGAGTTTTGATGTGACCGAAGGAAAGCCGTCCAAGATACGCCAGATCAATCTGGTCGGGAATAAATCCTATTCGGAAGATGATCTGTTTGATGTGATGAAGCTCACCACACCTGGGATGTTCACTTGGTTCACCAATAACGACCAATACTCCAAACCCAAATTGGCTGCCGATATCGAATCTATCCGTACGCTGTATTTGAATTCTGGCTATATGGATTTCGCTGTCGATTCGACACAAGTCTCAATCTCGGCGAACAAGAAAGACATCTACATCACGCTGAACGTCACTGAGGGCGAGAAATATTCGATTTCCGAGGTGAAGATAGCATCCGCAAAAGGCGGTCTGGCCGAAGAGCAGATACGAGAATTGATCTCGATAAAAGCGGGCGACACCTTCTCGCGTGAAGCGTTGACTGCTTCTACTGACAAGATCAGAGAACAGTATGGCGAAGATGGTTATGCTTTTGCCAACGTGGGGGCAGTACCCGATGTGAATAAGGAAAAACATACGGTTGGTTTTACGCTGGTCGTTGATCCGATGCAGCGCGCCTATGTGCGGCGTATCAATGTGACGGGTAACGACAAGACACGTGATGAGGTCATTCGTCGCGAGTTCCGCCAGATGGAAGGGGGGTGGTTCGCCACTTCCAAGATAAAAAAATCCAAGCAACGAATTGATAGGCTGGCATTTTTTTCTGGGGTGAATATTGAGACTCAACCCGTGCAGGGTACCAACGATCAGATAGATTTGAATCTATCTGTCGGAGAAAAACCAACAGGCAATTTCAACATGGGGGCTGGCTTTAGCGACACTGAGGGATTGACCTTCATGGGGGGGGTCACCCAATCCAATCTGTTCGGTACCGGAAATTATCTCTCCACGCAGATCAATACCAGCAAGGTCAATCAAGTCTATTCAGTATCCTATACCAATCCCTATTACACCGATGATGGCATCAGTCGTGGCTTTGATGTGTACAAGCGCAGGACCAATGCGACGACCATCTCGGTCAGCCAATACACCTCAGAGACTTATGGTGGCGGAGTGCGTTATGGCGTTCCTATCAGTGATGAGGAGATGTTCCACTATGGGCTGGCACTTGAAAATACGACGATCGGTTTGACGGATATCAGTCCACAGCGTTTTCTTGACTATATCAATACATTTGGTTCGACCAATCAGAACGTATTGGGCACCATCGCGTGGTCGCGCGATACGCGAGATAGCGGGTTCAATCCGACAGAGGGAGCGACACAGCGTGCTTCGATCGAAGCTTCCTTGCCAGTCTCTGGGCAGAAGTACTACAAGTTGAACTATACCCAGCAGTTTTTTCATCCCTTAAGTAAGTATTTCACTTTGCGTCTGAATGGGGATGTGGGTGTTGCGGGTGGCTATGATGGGGATGCTTTACCGTTCTTCAAGAACTTCTATGCAGGTGGTACGGGCTCGGTTCGCGGCTATGACTACAGCTCACTGGGGCCCAGAGATGCTAGTAACTATGCGATGGGCGGAGATAAGCGTGTGGTCGGCAACGCCGAGGTATTGTTCCCCTTTCCTGGGATGGAAAAAGAAAAATCGGTACGTTTGAGCGCTTTCATTGATGGTGGAGCAGTGTACGGTCCTGCTACTCCGTATACGGCATCCATTGGAATGCGCTATTCTTACGGCCTAGGCGTGACATGGTTCTCACCTGCGGGACCTATCCAGTTGAGTTGGGCAACCCCGCTGAACAGCCAGACCCAAGATAAGTTGCAGAACTTCCAGTTCTCAATGGGTGGTATGTTCTAGTCATCGCTGCTGAAGGAGGAACAATGAAAAAAATCATCCTATCCACTGTCCTGTTAGCAAGTTGTCTCACAGCAGCTCAAGCAGCCGAGTCTCGCATTGGTGTTGTTGATACAGAACGTATCTTGCGCGAATCAGAACAAGCGGTGAACGCCGAGAAGAAAATCGAGAAAGAGTTCGCCATTCGTGATCAGGAGATCAAAAAGCTCATCAAGCAAGCCAAGGAATTGCAGGACTCTTTGGAAAAAGAGGGCGGCAAAATGTCCGACTCCAATCGTCGTATCAAAGAGCGTGAACTGGCTAATCTGAATATCCAATTGCAGACTCAGCAGCGAGATTTTCGTGAAGACTTGAACCTACGCAAAAATGAAGAGTTAGCCCAAGTTTTGGCACGTGCCGACAAGGCGATCAAGGCAATCGCGGCTAGCGAAGAATACGACGTCATTCTGCAGGAAGCCGTCTATCACAACCCGCGTGTCGACATCACAGATAAAGTGTTGAAGTACTTGGCGGATGAGCCGTCTGAAGGTACAGGCAAATAACGAGAGATTTGGCAAGTAACTCCATGACTCGACCAGCCTATCGTTTGTCGGATATCACAGCACGTTTCGGCGGTAGAGTCGTCGGTGATGCAGATACCCTGATCACCCAGATCGCCACATTGGATGCAGCCCAAAAAGGTGAGATCGCTTTTCTAGCCAATGCGAAGTACCGCAAGCAATTGGAAAGCAGTCAGGCTGCTGCCGTCATCTTGTCGGAATCCGATTCTGCAGCGACATCGATTCCTCGCATCGTTGCGGCCAATCCTTATTCCTATTTCGCCAAGCTCTCAGCTTTTCTCAATCCACTGCAAGAATATGTTTCTGGTATCCATCCCTCTGCGGTCATCGCCAAGAGTGCTCAGGTCTCGCCTGATGCACATATCGCGGCTTTGGTCTCTGTCGGAGAAGGTGCAAAGATAGGAGCAGGTGCAGTCGTGATGTCAGGTTGCGTCATCGGGGATGGTGCTGAGATAGGCGAGAACACACGGCTCTATCCGCGTGTCGTGGTGTATCAAGACTGTGTCGTTGGAAACCACGTCATCCTGCATTCGGGGGTGGTGATTGGTGCGGATGGATTCGGCATCGCCATGGAAGAAAGTCGTTGGTTGAAGATACCGCAGATCGGTCGTGCGGTGATCGGTGATCACGTCGAAATCGGCGCGAATACCACGGTCGATCGAGGGGCGCTGGATGACACCGTGATCGAAGAAGGTGCCAAGTTGGATAACCAGATCCAAGTCGCCCACAATGTCCGCATCGGGGCACACACCGCCATCGCAGGTTGTGTCGGTATCGCCGGCAGTGCCAACATCGGGCGGTATTGCCGTATCGGTGGTGGAGCGATCATCTTGGGGCATTTACAGATCGCAGACAAAGTCGAAGTGTCTTCCGGAACGATCATCACCAAATCCATTCGGGAAGCGGGCACCTATACCGGTACGTTCCCATTCGACGATAACCACGCATGGCGCAAGAATGCAGCACAGTTACGCCATCTGGATGAGATGGCTAATCGCATCAAAAAATTGGAACAACAGATAGCAACACTTACGGAGAAAAACTCATGAGCACGCCAATCACAATGGACATCCACGAAGTACTCGAGCACTTGCCACATCGCTACCCGTTCTTGCTGATCGATCGCGTATTGGAAGTCGTGCCTAATGAACGCATCGTGGCGTTAAAGAATGTCACCATCAACGAGCCGTTCTTTCCTGGCCACTATCCGCATCATCCTGTGATGCCAGGCGTACTCGTCATCGAAGCGATGGCACAGGCATCCGCATTGTTGTCTTTCAAAAGTATGGGCACCAAACCCGATGCCAATTCTGTCTACTATTTCGTGGGTATCGACAATGCACGTTTCAAACGTCCTGTTACGGCGGGTGATCAACTGATCTTCCGCATGGAACTGACGATGAACCGTCGCGGTATGTTCAAGTTCAAAGGGACAGCCGAGGTGGATGGACAGATCGCCGCAGAAGCCGAATTGATCTGCGCCATCAAGGATAAATAATGGACAGCATGCGTCATCCAACCGCGATCATCCATCCCAACGCCAAGCTAGCTGCTGACGTCAGTGTGGGCGCGTATTCCATCATCGGTGAACACGTCGAGATAGGTGCGGGCACGACTATCGGGCCGCATGTCGTCATTAACGGTCACACAACCATTGGCAAGAACAACCGCATCTTCCAATTCAGTTCTTTGGGTGAGATTCCGCAGGATAAGAAATATGCGGGCGAACCGACTCGGTTGGAGATCGGTGACGACAACATGATCCGTGAGTTCTGCACCTTCAACTTGGGTACGGCGCAGGATGGTGGCGTGACTCGCGTGGGCAACAAGAACTGGATCATGGCTTACGTGCATCTGGCGCATGACTGCCAAGTGGGCAACAACACCATCTTCGCCAACAACGCACAGTTGGCTGGCCACGTCATCGTGGATGACTTCGCCATCTTGGGCGGCTTCACCGTGGTGCATCAGTTCTGCCAGATCGGCTCGCATGTCATCACGGGTATGGGAAGCATCTTGTTCCAAGACATCCCGCCGTATGTGACCGTATCGGGCAATCCAGCCGCGCCGCATGGTACGAACTCGGAAGGTCTGAAGCGCCGTGGTTTCTCGAGTGCAGCCGTGATGGCGATCAAACGTGCTTACAAGACCTTGTACAAGTCTGGACTGACCTTGGAAGAGGCGAAGAAAGCCATCAACGAACAGTTGGTGGAACATCCAGAATTGAAACTGATGTCCGATTTCCTTAACCGTACCCAACGCGGCATCGTTCGTTAAATCATGTCGTCGCAAGTGAAAACAATCGCCATCGTGGCTGGTGAAGCATCGGGCGATCTGCTGGGGAGCATGTTGATGACCGCCATCAAAGAAGCTGCACCCAATGTGCGCTTCATCGGCATCGGTGGCCCCAAGATGCAAGCCATCGGTATGGATGTGCTGTTTCCTATGGAGAAGCTTGCGGTACGCGGCTACGTCGAAGTGCTCAAACATTATCGTGAGATCGTCGGTATCCGTCGTCAATTACGCGAACGCTTTCTTGCTGAGCCGCCCGATCTTTTCATCGGCGTCGATGCCCCTGATTTCAATCTCGACTTAGAGTTGGCGCTGAAGCAGAGCGGGGTGCCGACCATACACTACGTCAGCCCGTCTATCTGGGCTTGGCGCGGTGAGCGTATCCATAAGATAAAACAAGCAGTCTCGCATGTGTTGGCGCTGTTCCCGTTTGAAGCGCCGCTGTACGAGAAGGTCGGCGTGCCTGTGACTTATGTGGGGCACCCATTAGCTGATTTTCTCCCCGACCATCCCAAGCGTGCTGAGATGCGAGAGCAGATGCGCATCATGCCAAAGACTGCCAAGATATTCGCCCTCTTGCCGGGCAGTCGCCAGAGTGAAGTGCGCCAACTTGCGCATACTTACATCGAGACGGCGAAACTCATCTTGCAAAAATTGCCGGAGGCACAGTTCCTCGTGCCCCTCGCCAGTCGAGAGACACGCAACATCTTTGAAGAAGTGCTGTGGAAATTGGAGGCCCAACAACTTCCCATCACCATGCTGTTCGGTCATGCGCACGATGCCATGATCGCGGCAGATGGCGTGTTGGTGGCATCGGGAACGGCGACCTTGGAAGCAGCCTTACTCAAGCGTCCCATGGTCATCACCTACAAGATGCCTGCTCTTTCGTGGTGGCTGCACAAACGCAAGATGTACCAGCGTTATGTGGGCCTGCCCAATATCTTGGCTGGTCGTTTCGTCGTGCCAGAGATATTGCAAGACGACGCCACACCAGAGAATCTCGCACAGGCCTTGCTCAATCTGGTCAACAACAAGAATGCCGTCGCGGAGTTGGAGGAGACCTTTGGTGCGATGCATCAGACCTTGCGCCAGAACACCGCACAGAAAGCAGCTGCGGCCATCCTCCCTTATCTCGCATGAGCGATGTCCTGCTCATCTGCGGTGTAGATGAAGCAGGGCGCGGTCCACTGGCTGGGCCAGTCAGTGCGGCGGCAGTCATCCTCGACCCGTCACGCCCCATCGAAGGGTTGGCCGATTCCAAGAAACTTTCCGAGAAGAAGCGCGATCTGTTGGCTCCCATCATTCGCGAACGCGCATTGGCTTGGGCGGTGGCCTATGCGGAAGTTGACGAGATCGACACGCTCAATATCTTGCAGGCCACATTGTTGGCGATGCGCCGTGCGGTATTGGCCTTGCCTATCCAACCCCAGAAAGTGTTGGTGGATGGCCTGTATTGTCCACAGACAGGTATTCCCAGCAAAGCCATCGTGAAGGGCGACAGCAAGGTCGCCGCAATCTCTGCCGCATCTATCTTGGCCAAGACCGCACGGGATGAACTGATGCTCAAATTGCACACGCAATATCCCCAGTACGGATTCGATGGCCACAAAGGCTATCCCACCGCAGCACATCTTGCTGCACTGTGCGAGCATGGCGTATCTGCAGTCCATCGCCGCAGCTTCAAGCCAGTGCGCGAGGTGTTGTTGTACACTCAAGACAAGACGTAAGGAAAAACCATGATCGCGTTCAAACTTCTGCATCTTTTAGCTGCCGTTCTTTGGGTAGGTGGGATGTTCTTCGCCTATGTCGTGCTACGCCCCGCCGCTGTCGATGTCCTACAGCCGCCGGAACGCTTACGTTTGTGGGATAACGTGTTCAAACGCTTCTTCACTTGGGTGTGGGCTGCGGTTGGCATGATCCTCGTCACGGGTTTCTATCTGATCTACCAATATGGTGGCATGGCGCATGTATCGCATCACATCCACATCATGTTGTTGCTGGGATTGGTGATGACAGTGGTCTACGCATATGTATTTTTTGGCCTTTATGTCCCGTTGAGCTTACACGTCGCCAAAGAACGCTGGAAAGAAGCGGGCGAATTGTTAGGTAAGATACGCAAGCTGGTCGCCGTCAACCTATCCTTGGGTGTCGTGACCATGGGGGTTGCCGTTATTGGGTATTCTTGGAATTGAGCCTAACAAAGCACAAGTGGGGGAAGCGCGCATGAAGAAAGTATCACTTATCGTGGCCTTCACACTATCAGGTCTGATCGCTGGCTATCTATTGTTTGGGAAATGGGGCGGCGAATACGTCAGCTTCAACACCTTGTTCTCATTCGGCGGCAATGGATTTCAAAGTGCATTCCGCTCAATCTCCGGCATCGAAGAAATGCGCAACAAAGTATTGATGTGTGGTGCTACGGGCGCGGTAGTGGGCGTACTTCTGGCGTTCAAACTGAAAAAATAAGAACTACTCCCCCAACTTCAACCTGCGCATGTAATGGCAGGTATATCCATGCGGATGCTTAACCAGATAGTCCTGATGGTAGTCCTCTGCACGATAGAACGCTTTGAATGGCACTACCTCCGTCACTACCTTTGCTTTCCACTCGCCTGAAGCATCCACCGTCTTGATGACTTCCTCGGCCGTATGTTTTTGTTCTTCATTCATATAGAAGATAGCCGACCGATACTGAGTACCGACGTCATTGCCTTGCTGGTTGCGTGTGGTCGGATTATGCATGCGGAAGAACTCAAACAGTAGATGGCGATAGGTCAGTTGCTTAGTATCGAATACGATCTTCAGCGATTCGGCATGACCGCTACGGCCAGTCTTAACTACCTCATACGTCGCATTTGGTGTTTGGCCGCCGGTATATCCGACTTCGGTTTCCAGAACGCCGGGAATCTGACGTACCAATTCTTCCATTCCCCAGAAGCAGCCGCCGGAGAGGTAGGTCGTTTGAACGGTGTTTGGCATAGCTGCTCCTTTCGTTTGTGCATTTCCTGCAAGAGCATGTGATGCGAGAAGAGTTAAGAGCAGGAAGCGCAACATATCAGCGGCGTTCTTTTTTCATCGCCTGTGCCGCCTCACGTTTCGATTCGCGTTCCTTTTCCGTAGCACGTTTATCGTGCTCTTTCTTCCCCTTGGCGAGTCCAATCTCCAACTTCACCCGTCCGCCCTTGTAATGCATATCCAGCGGCATGATGGTGTAGCCGGCACGTTGAGTCTTGCCGATGAGTTTGTCGATCTGGTGCGCGTGTAGCAGGAGTTTACGGGTGCGCGTGGGGTCGGGAACGATATGGGTGGAGGCGCTGGTCAGTGGGCTGATGTGCGAACCGAATAGGTACAGTGCTCCGTCTTTGGTTGTTACATACGCTTCCTTGAGTTGCACGCGCCCCTCGCGGATGGCTTTTATCTCCCAGCCTTGCAGGACGAGTCCAGCCTCGTACTTTTCTTCGATGAAGTACTCATGGAACGCTTTTTTATTGTTGATGATGCTCATATCTGGTGAGTTTTACGATGTGTTGGGATATTCTACCAGCCTTTGATTGACGGGCTTTGGCAAGCGATGGCATTAGTTGAAAAGACGGTAATCGTTCCGCATAGTGCGGAGCAGATGTTCAATCTGGTGGATAGAGTGGAAGCCTATCCCGAGTTCCTGCCATGGTGCGGCGGGGCGACGGTGGATAAGATGGTGGGCGACACCATGCATGCCACGCTTCACATCGACTACCACCATATCAAACAGAGTTTCAGTACACAGAATCAGCGTTCGATTCCCAATCGTATCGATATGACCTTGTTGAACGGGCCGTTCCGCCATCTGGACGGGGAGTGGCTTTTTATCGCCTTGTCACCAACAGCCTGTAAAATAGCGTTCCGCTTGAATTACGAGTTCTCCAGCAAGCTGTTGGAGAAGTTGGTTGGCCCCGTTTTTCATTACATCGCCAACAGTTTCGTGGATGCTTTCATCCACCGTGCAGAAAAGGTCTACGCAACAGAATGAGTGCTGAAAAGATACATATCGAAGTCGTCTATGCCCTTGCGCATGAGCAGACCTTGCTCAAGTTGGATGTGCCTGCTGGTACTACGCTGATCGAAGGCGTCAAGCTTTCTGGCATCACGAACAAATATCCAGACATCGACTTGGCGAAGAGCAAGTTCGGTATCTTCAGCAAGCTGAGCAAGGCTGATGTCGTGTTGCGCGAAAAAGACCGTATCGAGATCTATCGCCCCTTGATCGCCGACCCTAAGGAGGTACGCCGAAAACGTGCCGAGGAAGGCAAAGTCATGAAGAAGGGCGGCGGGGATGCTTGATTTCGACCTTCATTGTCACTCCACCTTTTCAGACGGCACGCTCACCCCGACCGAGATCGTCGCACGTGCGTCTGAGCGCGGTGTGACCATGTTGGCATTGACTGACCATGACGATACCGATGGGCTTGTAGAAGCACGAACCGCAGCCGATCAGTGCGGCATGACCTTCATCAACGGCGTCGAGATATCGGTCTCGTGGCGCAAGCATACTTTGCACATCGTCGGCCTTGGCATAGATCCCAACTACGAACCGCTTGTACAAGGCTTACGCCAAGTGCGTAGCGGGCGCGGAGAACGTGCCCAGAAGATGGCGGATGAGTTGGCCAAGATCGGCATCGGCGGCGTACTGCAAGGCGCATACAAATTCACCACCAATCCCAACATGATCGGCCGCACGCATTTCGCGCGTTATCTGGTGGAGTCCGGTCATTGCAAAGATGTGAAGAGCGTCTTCAATCGCTACCTTGCCAGCGGTAAGCCCGGCTATGTTCCGCACCAGTGGGCCGATTTGGCGGATGCTATCTCTTGGATACGCGGCAGTGGTGGTATCGCAGTGTTAGCACATCCCGGTCGCTACATGGTGGGCAGGCACAGTATGGGGAAACAGACCATGCACGAATTGTTGGGTGTGTTCGTGGAATTGGGCGGCGGTGCGGTAGAGGTGGTGACGGGGAGTCACACGCCACCACAGTACGCCGAGTTCGCACGATACGCCGAGGAGTTCGGCTTGTTGTCCTCCTGCGGTTCTGATTTCCACGGCCCTCAAGAAAGTTATCGCGACCTAGGTCGTCTACCTGACTTGCCACTCGGTTGCCGCCCAGTCTGGGAACATTGGCACCACGTACCCACATTGAAAGCCGCCTGATGTCTCAGTTCTTTTCCTTACATCCTGATAATCCGCAACCGCGCCTCATCAAACAGGCCGCCGCCATGTTGCGCGATGGCGCTGTGGTCGTCTATCCGACCGACTCTGGTTATGCCATCGGTTGTCACCTAGAAGATAAAGAAGCAGTCACGCGTATCCGTCAGATACGCGGCTTGGACGACAAGCACCATCTGACGCTGATCTGCCGCGACCTATCCGAGCTTTCCACCTATGCACGTGTGAGCAACGCACAGTTCCGTCTGCTCAAGAACAACACGCCGGGGGCTTACACCTTCATCCTCGAAGCGACCAAGGAAGTGCCGCGTCGATTGCAGCATCCAAAACGCAGTACGGTGGGGGTGCGCATCCCAGATCATCCGATCGCATTACTGTTGCTTGAAGAATTGGGCGAGCCGATGTTGAGTTCGACGCTCATCCTGCCAGAAGCGAGTTTTCCACTGACTGATGTGGATGAGATTCGCGAGCATTTGGAGCGTCAGGTAGACCTCATCATCGAGGGCGGTTTGGTTGGGCTCGACCCGACCACAGTGATCGATCTGACCAGTGACACACCCGTATTGGTGCGTGCCGGACATGGTGATTTAGCTCCGTTTGGGCTTGAGAACTAGATGGACGACCTGATCCAGCTCATCGCCATCGCGGCGATCCCTGTGTTGTTCGCGATTACCATCCACGAGGCGGCGCACGGCTATGTGGCGCGTCACTTCGGTGACATGACAGCCTATCAGCAGGGACGCATATCGCTCAATCCAATCCGCCACATCGACCCGGTCGGTACCATCTTGTTGCCGTTACTGACATTGGCCTTGGGGGGCATCTTGTTCGGCTGGGCCAAACCTGTGCCCGTCAATTTTGCAGCATTACGTCGACCCAAGCAGGACATGCTGTGGGTCGCCATCGCAGGGCCAGCATCGAATCTGGTGATGGCCTTGTTCTGGGGGCTGATGATCAAAGTCGCTTGGATGTTCCCTGGGGGATATTTCACCGAGCCCTTGCTAGAGATGGCGCAGATAGGCGTTAAAATAAACGCCATCCTGATGGTGCTCAACCTGTTGCCCTTGCCTCCGTTGGACGGAGGGCGAGTGGCGGTCAGTCTGTTACCACATCGTCAGGCGTATCAACTGTCGCGTATCGAGCCCTATGGCATGTTCATCCTCATCGGTCTGGCCATCACGCCAGTGTTGGGATGGATATTGACCCCGCCGGTCGTCGCGGTGATGAAATTCATTAACTTTATCTTTTGATTGTGAAGTCTAGCTATGTTTGCTGATCGAGTCTTATCCGGGATGCGTCCCACAGGCAGTTTGCACTTGGGGCATTACCACGGTGTGTTGAAGAACTGGGTGCAAATGCAGCACGAGTTCGAGTGCCTGTTCTTCGTGGCCGACTGGCACGCGCTGACCACGCATTACGACAACCCGCAGATCATCGAACAATCCGTGTGGGACATGGTGGTCGACTGGCTCGCCGCCGGAGTCGATCCAGCCCATGCCACGCTTTTCATCCAATCCAAAGTACCGGAGCATGCCGAGTTGCACCTGCTGTTGTCGATGATCACGCCGCTGGGGTGGTTGGAACGTATGCCGACCTATAAAGACCAACAAGAGAAGCTGTCGGGCAAAGACCTCAGCACCTATGGTTTTCTAGGTTACCCGTTGTTGCAGAGCGCCGACATCCTCATCTACCGCGCCACCCAAGTGCCGGTGGGCGAAGACCAAGTGCCACACATCGAATTCACCCGCGAGATTGCACGCCGCTTCAATCACATCTACGGCAAAGAGATCGGTTTCCAAGAAAAAGCAGAAGCGGCCATCAAGAAATTGGGTGGCAAGAAATCCAAGTTGTATGCCGAACTGCGTACTCGTTTTCAAGAGCAGGGCGATGATGAAGCATTGGAATCCGCTAAAGCCTTGTTGGACGAACAGCAGAACCTGAGCCACGGCGACCGCGAGCGTCTGTTCGGCTACCTTGAGGGTGGTGGCAAGATGATCCTGTCCGAGCCACAAGCCATGCTCACAGCCGCTTCCAAGATGCCAGGTCTGGATGGTCAGAAGATGTCCAAGTCCTACAACAACACCATCAGCCTGCGAGAAGACGAAGCTGAAGTGAGCAAGAAGATACGCACCATGCCGACCGACCCCGCGCGTATCCGCCGCACCGATGCTGGTAACCCTGATAAATGCCCTGTGTGGCAGTTGCATCAGGTGTACTCCAACGAAGCCACCAAGGAATGGGCGAAGCAGGGATGTACTAGTGCAGGCATCGGCTGTATCGAATGCAAACAACCTGTCATCACGGCAGTGCTGGAAGAACAGAAGCCGATGCGTGAACGCGCGCAACTCTATCTGGACGACCCCAGCTTGGTACGTAACATCATCGCCGATGGTAACGAGAAGGCGCGCAAGATGGCGCAGGACACCATGCGCGACGTACGCGAAGCGATGGGCTTGGAATACAAATAAACGAGTGACCCATGGCTGAAGCTGAACAACAACTCCCGCTACTCATCACCAATCCGGTGGCGCACGTTCACGGCCAGCCGATGATGGAGATGCCGCAGGACTTGTACATCCCGCCGGATGCGCTGGAAGTCGTGTTGGCGACGTTCCAAGGGCCGCTCGATCTGTTGCTGTATCTCATCCGCAAACACAATCTCGATGTGCTCGACATCCCGATGGCGCAACTCACCCAGCAGTACATGGGTTACATCGAGTTGATGGAGAACAATCGTTTGGAGTTGGCCGCCGAATATCTGTTGATGGCCGCCGTTCTCATCGAGATCAAATCCCGCATGTTGTTGCCGCGCCCACCGAAAGAGAGTGGTGAGGAGAGCAACGAAGATCCGCGTGCTGAGCTGATGCGCAAGTTGCTGGAGTACGAGCAAATGAAGCTGGCGGCGCATCGCTTGAACGAGATGCCGCAAGCGGGGCGCGATTTCGAATTGGTGCAAGTGTTGATCGAACGTACCGTCATCGAACGCTTGCCTAACGTGAGTGTGGAAGACCTGCGCAGTGCATGGCTGGCCCTGCTCACTCGTGCCAAAGTACACGCGCATCACAAGGTGCGCCGCGAAGAGTTATCGGTGCGCGAGCAGATGACCAAGGTGTTACGTCAATTGCGCAATACCGATTACGTCACTTTTGAAAGCCTGTTCGAGTTAGAAGCGAGCATCCCGATGTTGGTCGTCACCTTCATCGCCATCCTTGAATTGGCGAAAGAGACCTTGATCGAGATCACGCAAACCGAATCGTTAGGGAACATCTATGTCCGAACCAGTCGATCCATCACGGTCGAGGAGGAATCAAATGACTGATCACGCAGAATCTCAGGAGCTGGCTACCACAGACACCGCAAGCACTGACATCGTCGAACTCGATCATCCCGTGGATACCGTGCTGCTCAAACGCGTGTACGAAGCGGCGTTGATGTCGTCGCAGGAGCCGCTGTCCATCACCGAGTTGAAGCGCTTGAGTGATGCGCCGTTGGAGACCGCATTCATCGAAAAACTGTTGTCAGAGCTGGCAGAGAAATACAACGACAGCGGCATTGAGCTGAATCGTGTCGCCAGTGGTTGGCGTTTCCGCGCACGCCCTGAATTGCAAGACCATCTAGACAAGCTCAATCCCCAGAAAGCGCCACGTTATTCGCGCGCTGTGATGGAGACGCTAGCCATCATCGCCTATCGTCAGCCAGTCACGCGCGGGGACATCGAAGAGATCCGTGGTGTGAATGTCTCACCGCAAGTTCTTAAGACCTTGGAAGGACGTTCGTGGATCGAGGTCATCGGTACGCGCGACACACCGGGCAAGCCCGAGTTGTTCGCCACCACCCAGCAACTGCTGGATGACTTGAATCTGCGTACTTTGGGCGAATTACCAGCTTTGGAAGAGATGGGAAGCCTCTTGGATCAAAGCGGGAATGCTGAAGCCTGATGTCCGATCTGAAGCGAATCTCTTCGCGCGACAACCCATTCTTCAAATCACTGCTCAAGCTGTCGTCCTCCGCACGTGAGCGGAGCGAAGCAGGGCAGACGCTACTCGACGGAACACATCTTCTACGCGCCTTTCTAGATGCGGGTGGAAAACCAGTCCACCTACTCATCAACGAGTCAGCCGTTCAAAATCCTGAGATAAAAGATCTGCTATCAGAGTGTGATGATTTTCCGCGAACGCAGCTCGACGATGCATTGTTCTCGCAACTCTCTGAACTCAAGACGCCCAATGGTCTGCTGACCTTAGTTGGTGTTCCGCAACCCTCAGCATCGCCAGCACACAGTCAGTTCATCCTATTGTTGGAAGACATACAAGATCCCGGCAATCTCGGTTCCATCCTGCGTAGTGCAGCAGCAGCGGGATGTGATGCCGTGTTCCTTTCTGCGGGATGTGCGGATGCTTGGTCACCCAAAGTCTTGCGCGCAGCGATGGGCGGGCACTTTGCTTTGAACATCCACGAACGGTGCGACCTCATCGCGGTCACACGCGAATTCGGCGGCAAGATATTGGCTGCGTCTTTGCAAGCCGAGCGTTCGCTCTATGCCAGCAACCTGCGTGGGAAGTTGGGATTCGCCATCGGCAACGAAGGGGCGGGACTGTCCAAGGGATTACAGGACGCCGTGCAAGAACGCTTCATCATTCCGATGGCGGGCAAGGTGGAATCTTTGAATGCGGCCGCTGCAACTGCGGTTTGTTTGTTCGAGGCAGTGCGCCAGCGAGCTTAGTGGCGTTTCAATCCTGTCAGATGTAGCAAGGTCGTGGCGATCTCTTCGACCGAGATGGCAGTCACATCCAACATCGGGATACCTGCTTTACGCATCATCTCTTCCGCTTGTCTCACCTCTTTCTGACAATTCTCCAGCGAGGCATAACGACTGTTGGGCATACGCTCTGAGCGTATCTGTGCCAGACGTTCCGGTTGGATGGTGAGGCCGTGCAACTTCTTGATGAGCGGCTTGACCGAAGGCGGCAGGGAGTTGTTCTCGAAATCCTCAGGCACCAGCGGATAGTTGGCAGCGTAAATGCCGAACTGCAAAGCGAGGTAGAGCGAAGTGGGTGACTTGCCGCAACGGGAGACACCGACCAGAATGATCTGCGACTTTCCCAAGTCTTTGGTGACGCCGCCATCGTCATGGTTCAAGGCGTAATTCACCGCATCCATGCGCTCGTTGTAATGCACGCCAGTCTCGTGTGAACGGCCCACGGCATGGGAGGATCGGATACCCAACTCATTCTCGATTGGAACGATGAAACTCTCGAACAAGTCGAGGATGAGTGAATCGCTCTGCTCGATGATGTCGTGGATCTCAGGCACGATCAGGGTGCTGAACACGATAGGGCGTTGCCCATCGTGTTGCGCCGCTTCATTGATGGTCTTTAAAGCTTCATTGGCTTTCTCAACCGAGTCGACGAAGGGCAGGGTGACTTGATTGAATTGGACGCCATCGAACTGGCTCAACATACTGCGACCCAACTTCTCAACAGTGATGCCGGTGCGATCCGAGATGAAGAATGCCGTGCGTTTGATACTCATGTTTCCACCTATGTGTGGGTTTGGAGATACCACGTTTGGGGTAAATCCTAACACTGGCAGCTTACTTGGAACTTGCTCCGATCATTCTCTAAAGAACACCGCACAGTTACGGCCATTATGTTTGGCTTGGTACAGCGCGATATCGGCTTCTTTTTTAAGCGATTCGATATTGGCGTTATCTGGTTTGGGAAAGGCGATGCCGATGCTGCCTGATATCTGACAATTCTTGCCCAATATCAAGAAAGGTTTGCCCAGTTCGGTGAGCAATCTTTGAGTGATCTCTTGCGGCGTCTGATCGGTGATGCTCTCTAACAGGATGGCGAATTCATCTCCGCCTATTCGCGCTACCGTATCGGTGTCACGCACGCACAGTTTCATTCTCGCTGCTGCTTGGCGTAACAGTTCATCCCCAGCATCGTGACCTAGCGTGTCGTTCACTTCCTTGAAGTGGTCGAGGTCGAGCATGATGAGGGCGAGATTGTTGGTGTTCCTTGCGACCTTCTTGAGTGCCAATGCCAGACGGTCTTCGAACAGCGTGCGGTTTGGCAATCCCGTGAGCGCATCGAAATTAGCTTTTTGATGGAGTATCTCCTCCAGTTGTTTCTTTTCGGTGATCTCTTGTTTTACGGCGACATATTTACGGATATTGCCGTCGCCATCCAAGATGGGAGAGATCGAAACCGATTCCCAATACAAGGATCCATCACGCCGTTTGTTTCTGATCTCACCCGCCCAAGAGGCGCCAGAGGTGAGCGTTCCCCACAGATGTTGGTAGAACTCAGCGTTATGTTCACCAGACTTTAGTACCCGTGGGTTCTTGCCCAAGACTTCAGATTTTGGGTAGCCGGTGACTTCCACGAACTTTGGATTCACGTATTCAATGCGTCCTCCGGCATCGGTGATGACTACGGATAAGGGCGCGCTCTGCAACGCCGTCAATAATGTCTGGTTCTCGATGTCCGCCAGCTTTCGATCAGTGATATCGCGGTTGTTAGCGCGACGTCCTAAGAATTTCCCATCCTTGTCGAAAATGGGCTGGCAGGCATGATTGATCCAACGCTCTTCTCCTGCTTTATTGATGATGCGGATATCCATGACCTCTGCCTCATGATCACCGATCTCGGTAAAGTGCCTAGCCACACCGATACGCTCACGCGGAGACAAGATATCTTGAACACCAATATTTCCAGATAGGAAATCGCTGGCGGGGTAACCTGTCACACTTTCGCAGGCAGGGCTATTGTAGAGCATCTCTCCCGAGGGGGAGATCCACGTCTCCCAATCGAACGTGTAGTCGGCCACGGCGCGGAACCATTGTTCACTCTTGGCTAAGGCGACCGCATCCAGTCTCAGTTCTTCCTCGATCTCGATTCGACGCCGTGTTTCTTGCTGTAGGGATTTGTAAGTTTGATACAGACTGATCAACAGCCCCGTCAGAACGAGTACATAGCTTACTTTTTTGAGCAGATGCGCAAGGTTGAACTCGGTATCGTTCACGCTGAGGGAAAAAGGCATGAACACCGACTGTGTGGCTAGGCCAACGATCAAAGACAGCACCAACCAATGTTCGAAATCATTATCTTTCCATGCACCTTTGTGTAGATAACCAATGAGCGCAAGAAGAAAGAGGAGGGCGGGTATCAACTCCAAAGGCCGATGGATCCAATACCCATCGGTGGTGAATCTTGGTAAAGGCGCGATCGAAAATAATAAGAAACAAGTGATCGTTGCCAGGCCAGTCCACCAAAACACTTGTTTGTACGAGTGCAGATACTTGTTGTCATGGCGATGCAGATACCACAATAGCCAACTGAGAAACATGAAGGATGCTAAGAACAAGCGAGAGGCTATCCAACTCCACGGCGTGAGATTGGGATAGTCGGTTGGCATGTAAGGCAAGAAGAATGCAGACGTAACGATCGCATGGTAAGCGTCAAGGAACGCCGTACCGATGAAACCAGCGCCGATGTAGAGGAATAGATCGTCACGTTGGCTGAAGTAGCGGATCAATGCCATCGTGCCGACGAACAAGGCAAGCAAGGTGGCCAATGACTCCATCAGCGTATGGAAATTGACGCTCCCTTGCCAATCGATGTCGTTTAATAACGCGCCTCCAACCAAGAGCGCAAAGGTGACAACGAGGTAGCTGTGGCTACGCTTCTTTTCCATAATGTGAATTATTTATGATCACTTGGACAGCAGATACTCGGCGTAGAGATTCTCGCCGATCGGTCGGCGTCGTCCGTTCCTCACATATTCGGCGATCTTAAGGTCCTCATGGATGACATGGTTGGCTAGCCATTTATTGAGGAAGAACAATAGGTCTTCCGGGAATTCTTGGTGGCGCCCTATCTTGGCGAGGGCGATGTCCAGTTGCATCAATAGATCGGAGTGAATGAGTGCATGGTCATCCACTTTTGGATAACCGACCTCGCGCATCAGATTCTCTTCGCTGACGAAATGGAACTCGGTGAATTTCTTCAGTTCCAGCATCACACTCAACACCGTCTTTTCGGGTTCGCGCGTCTTGATGGCGATGTCCAGCTTGCGACAGAGCAGCAGCAAGATCCGATGCTGGGTATCGATCAGCGGGTTGTCTAATTCAAGATCTTTGTTCCAATGGATATACATGTCTATTTCCTAATCCCCCTGATTGTCACACGAAGACATCCGTGAGCAAAGGTATTCGGGAGTAATGGCGGAGGCTCTTGCTCCTTCCGGAAGCAAGAAAGCGAGGCGACATCTTTGTCTGAAGGGCATGCCCAGATCATAGCTAGATTGATGATGGGTTAAAGGTTCTCAGAAAACGACCGATAAGGTCCAGTGAATAGTGGTCGTTTTATGGCTTAGTTCGAGTGAATGGTCGTCGGGCTTTCCTGATAAAAATGATAACCCTTGGATAGTCTTCAACAGAGACCGTAGATTATGGTGATCAAAAAGATAGCGATTCTAGTGATAGTGGCAGGCTTAGCCCACTGGCTCGCCGCTTGGCTGGACTCGGAAGGACTGAGTCTGGTTCTGCACGTGTGCATCACAGCCGGCGCACTTGGGTGGATGTGGTCGATCCGCAGTGGGCGGGACGAGGCTTGCGCACGCGCCGAAGTGGCGGAACAGGGGGGAAGTGCCATCGAGGTCTTGGTCTTGCAGACACACGGCAAGTTCGCCGAGCAGTTCGCCAACGCGAACGCCGACCTGGATCAGGCCAAGAGCTTGCTGTCCAATGCGATCGAGAAGTTGTTCGAGAGCTTTTCCGGTATGCATGGGCTCATCGAATTGCAAAAGAGTAGCGCTCAAAAGGCACTCGGCAGTCAGAACGAGAACTCGGCCAGCTCAGATGCTTTGTTGCACAACTTCATGGCAGAGACCTCAGAGACCCTGAAAGCGCTGGTAGGGAGCATCGTTAATAACAGCAAGGCTGGGATGGAGTTGGTCGAAAAGATGGAAGCGGTCGGCACTCAGGTGCGCAGCGTGTTGGAAGGATTAGAAGAGATCGACGCCATCGCCAAGCAGACCAATCTGCTGTCCTTGAATGCCGCCATCGAGGCGGCGCGGGCGGGCGAGGCTGGACGTGGCTTTGCAGTGGTGGCGGACGAAGTGAGGAAACTGTCGGCACGTTCGGCGCATTTCAGCCATGAGATACGGGGCAACATGGCGCTCATGCATCACTCCATCACCGATGCCGAGACATCGATCAATCAGATGGCGTCGCTGGACATGGAGTTCGCACTCAAGTCTGAGGAGCGTCTGGCAGTCACCATGGCGCACGCACAGGAGGTCAACAGTTCGATGTCCGCCGCTTTGGAGGAGCAGTCAAAACTGACCGAGGAAGTCGATATCGTCGTCGGCAAGGCGATCACATCCCTGCAATTCCAAGACATGATGACCCAGTTGATCCAACACTCAGCTACGCGCTTGGAAAGTATCCACGCGGCTTGGGAGAAGATCGGCGAGTGGTCGGAGAATTCTCGCAACGGCATCCTTGCCACAGAAGAGATGAAGCGGCAGATGTTGAGCGAGATCGAGGACTTGCTCTCGATGGCGAATGCGGCGAGCCACAAGAATCCTGTACGGCAAGAAAGTATGGATTCGGGTGATGTCGAACTATTTTAAGGCGTTGTTTAGGTAGGCGGTAACTGAGGAAGGAGACATAAATGGCAAAGACGATACTCACGGTGGATGACTCTGGTTCGATCAGGCAGATGGTGTCATTCACCCTAAAA
>Ga0172379_10000528_pt1 | contig 94561 bp, 77 predicted proteins | sample GrowelOW334metaG_FD_119756 | JGI IMG/M metagenome (GOLD analysis project Ga0172379, IMG submission 119756) | Groundwater microbial communities from an aquifer near a municipal landfill in Southern Ontario, Canada - Groundwater well OW334 metaG | ecosystem: Environmental > Aquatic > Deep...
ATCCGTTGTTCCAATTGCTGAATCGATTTTAGGTATCCTTCTTTAGAACTAAATTCCTCCCAGCTAATGGGATAAAGCATATACTCCCATTTACGTCCGGTTAATGGTTCATTCGTTTCACTAAGCAGTTCCAGTGATGAGGAACCGCTCACCAAAAGTTGGGTTGTTTTAATTTGGTCAGTAATTATCTTTAATGTGATTCCAATATTTTTTACGCGTTGGGCCTCGTCAATAAAAACTACATCGGCATTTGTAATAAGCTGCTTCAGCTTTTCAGTATTGGTTTCTGAAAGCATAACCGAAACCAATTTGTCATCACAATCTAAAAATAATGGGTTTTTAAATCCTTGGGTAATGGAATGAAGTAAGGTAGTCTTTCCTGTTTGCCGTGGACCTATTATAATAATTGCCTTTCCGGTATTGACTTTTTGCCCAATGATACCTTTTAGGATTCTTTCGTACATAATAAATAATTTGTACAAAGAAAGAAAATATTTTTATATTCACCAAATATTACCTTTTTTGGTGAATATATTCACCAAAAAAGGTAATATTTGGTGAATACTTCCTATTGATAGAAATCTTCTTATTGTAATTTACCCTGAAATATTCAATTTGCATTTGAATATTTCAGGGTAAATGTTTTAAATAGTTTTCATCAATATCTCCAGAATCTGAACAGCCGCTCTCGAAACGGAAGTTCCAGGGCCAAAAATTCCCACTACTCCCGAATCGTAAAGGAATTTGTAATCCTGAGCAGGGATAACGCCTCCGGCAATAACCATGATATCCTCGCGGCCCAGTTTTTTCAGTTCGGCAATAACCGCAGGTACCAGCGTTTTGTGTCCGGCCGCGAGTGACGAAACACCTAATATATGCACATCATTGTCAACAGCATCTTTGGCAGCTTCTTCGGGTGTTTGGAACAGCGGTCCCATGTCCACATCAAAACCGATGTCGGCATAACCGGTAGCTACTACTTTTGCTCCACGGTCGTGTCCATCTTGCCCCATTTTGGCAATCATAATGCGTGGCTGGCGGCCTTCTTTTTTAGCAAACTCGGCACACATAGCGCGTGCTTTCTCAAAGTCTTTGTCGTTTTTCGACTCGCTTGAGTAAACTCCTGAAATGGATCGTATCACAGCTTTATACCTCCCTACAACTTTTTCGCAAGCATCGGAAATTTCACCTAAGGTAACTCTTCTCTTTGCAGCTTCAACGGCTAATTCCAATAGATTGCCCTGGCCTGTTTCGGCACATTTGGTTATGGCATTTAATATTTCTTGAACTTCCTTATCGTTCCGGTTGGCTTTCAATTCCTTGATCCGACGAACCTGAGCTTCACGAACAGCAGTATTGTCAATCTCCAATGTTTCCAACGGATCTTCTTTTTCCAGACGGTATTTATTTACCCCAACAATGGTTTGGGTTCCCGAATCAATCTTAGCTTGTGCTCTTGCGGCGGCTTCTTCAATACGCATTTTAGGAATCCCGGTTTCAACGGCTTTTGACATTCCGCCCAGTTCTTCCACTTCTTCAATCAATTTCCAGGCCCGTTGCGCAATTTCGTGCGTTAAGCTTTCCACATAATACGAACCGGCCCAAGGATCGAGTGAACGACAAATCTGAGTTTCTTCTTGCAAATAAATTTGGGTATTCCGTGCAATACGTGCCGAAAAATCGGTGGGTAAGGCAATGGCTTCATCCAAGGCATTGGTATGCAAGCTTTGGGTATGGCCTAAGGCGGCTCCCATAGCTTCAATGCAAGTACGGCCAATGTTGTTGAACGGATCCTGTTCCGTTAAACTCCAACCCGAAGTTTGTGAGTGCGTACGCAGTGCCAGCGCTTTTGGGTTTTTAGGGTTGAACTGCGATACCAGCTTGGCCCATATCATCCGGGCGGCACGCATTTTGGCTATCTCCATAAAATGGTTCATTCCAACCGCCCAAAAGAATGAAAGTCTGGGGGCAAATGCATCAATGTCGATTCCGGCTTTGATTCCGGTACGCAAATATTCCAATCCATCAGCCAAGGTATAAGCCATCTCAATGTCGTTGGTGGCACCCGCTTCCTGCATGTGGTAACCCGAAATGGAAATGGAATTGAACTTAGGCATGTATTTCGAGGTGTATTCAAAAATATCGGCTATCGATTTCATGGAAAATGCGGGTGGAAAAATATAGGTATTTCGCACCATGAACTCCTTTAAGATGTCGTTTTGGATGGTTCCGGTCAACTCTTCCAATTTAGCGCCTTGCTCCAGTGCGGTAACAATGTAAAAGGCCATAATAGGCAATACGGCGCCGTTCATGGTCATGGAAACCGACATTTTGTTCAAAGGAATCTGGTCGAAAAGGATTTTCATATCCAGAATGGAGTCAATGGCTACCCCGGCTTTTCCCACATCACCTATCACGCGTGGATGATCGGAGTCGTATCCGCGGTGTGTGGCCAAATCGAAAGCCACCGATAACCCTTTTTGCCCGGCTGCTAAGTTGCGTCGGTAAAAGGCATTCGATTCCTCGGCTGTTGAGAATCCGGCATATTGGCGCACCGTCCATGGCTGGGTGGCGTACATGGCAGAATAAGGGCCGCGTAAGAAAGGCGCCAATCCTGCGGCATAATTCAGGTGTTCCATTCCTTCCAAATCGTCTTTGGTGTAAACCGGTTTAACTGGAATTTGCTCTGAAGTGATCCAGTTTTTTTCAATGTGATTCAGCTTTTGCCATTCTTTACCTGAAATTGAGGCTTTTGGGGCAGTCCTAAAGTTGATATTTTTAAAATTTGGTCTCATGTTTTATAAGATTTGAGATTAAGAGATTTGAGATGTGAGACGTTCTCACTACTCATTTCTCACCTCTAATGTCTATTTAAATTCCTAGTTCTTTTTGAAATGCGGTTAATGTTTCCAAAACATTGCATTTTACATGGATGAAATGTTCTATCCCAGCTGCTTTGAGGGTGTCCATTATTTCTTTTGGAAATCCGGCTACCACCACCATGGCTTTGCCTGCCAGTTTTTTTACTTCCGGGGCAAAATCCGCATATTCTTCATCGGAACTGCAAACCACAATTACATCCGCTTTAGCGTCTTGGGCGTCTTTTATTCCCTCTGCCACGGTTTTGTATCCGATACCTTCCAATACCGAAAAACCGGCCACTGCAAAAAAGTTGGCGGCAAACTGGGCTCGGGCTTTGCGCATGGCGACACTTCCAATTGGGAGCATGAATACCATGGGACGTTTGTGTGTTTTTGAAAACACGTCGGTTTTATAGCGAAGTGCTTCAAAAGCCATAGCTCCGCGGTAGGGAACCAACGGTTCAATTTCGGTTTCCGATGGTTGGGGTTTGGTAAACAAAGAATTTTCCAATTCCACATCCAATTTTTCGATAAAATTGGGATATTGGTTTACCCCCAAAATAATCTCGCGGCGGTTGGCAATATCCAAGTCGCGTTTTTGTGCCATTTCCCTTACTTGTTTTTGAATGAATCCCTGGTTTGAAGCGGCGATGAAACCGCCCTTATCTTCCACTTCCAGAAACAGTTTCCAAGCTTGTTCGGCAATGTTATCGGTAAGCGATTCAATATAATAGGAACCAGCTCCCGGATCGACCGTTTTATCAAAATGAGCTTCTTCTTTCAATATTATTTGCTGGTTACGGGCAATTCGTTCGCTAAAATCGGTAGGTTTTTCGTAAGCCGCATTGAATGCGTTAATGGTAAGCGAATCGGCGCCACCCAATACCGACGACATGGCCTCAGTTTGAGTACGCAATACATTTACATAAGGGTCGTAAATGGTTTTGTTCCAATTGCTGGTTACTGCATGAATGTTGGCAATGCAGGAGTTTTCAGATGCCGGTTTGTATTGCTTAACAATTTGCGCCCAAAGCAACCGGGCTGCACGTATCTTGGCAATTTCCATAAAGTAGTTAGAACCTACACCAAACTTGAATTTAATGGATTGACCCGCCTCATCGGCGGTTATTCCATGTTGGGTAAGCGATGCCATATATTCGTTAGCCACCGCCAACGAAAAACCCAGTTCCTGAACTAACGATGAACCGGCATTTTCAAAGATATCGCCCCGTACCACCAACCCTTTAAACTTGGGGATTGCTTTGGTTAAACCCACTATTTTAGCGGCATCTTCCAAAGGGTTTGCAGAACAGGATTTTCCTGTTTTAACCCGGCACATAATTGGATCAAAAACTACCGAACCCTTTATTGACGCTGGGTTGATTCCTTTTGATGAAATATACTCGGTGAACGACTCCAACACACTGAATGCGGCATAACCGGCCACAAAATTGATTTCAATATCGGTTACCGGAAGGTTATTTAACAACACACCCATATCGTGAGGGGTGTATTTTTTTGTATTGTCTAAAACAAAACCAAAGGAATTGACCCCTTTGCCCAGCAAGTTCAATGCTTTACCATTGGCCACGACTAAATCGAATTCTTTAATCTCCTGACGGATGAACCACCGGTTTTCGGTTTTATTTCCGCGTACAAAAGGGAACTTACCGGGCATCACTTCCAGATAACTGATTTTGTCTGCATCCTCTTGGCGGTAGTAAGGGCGCACGTTGAATCCTTCGTTGGTTTTCCAAACGAGTTTCTTTTCGTAGTCGGCACCTTTCAAATCGCTGGTAATTTTTGCTTCCCACTGCTGGGTAGTAACGGGCGGAAACTCGGTGAATAATTTCTTGCCTTTCTCCATTTCGGTCATAAGGGTCTGTTTTTGAAATTAAAGCGCAAATTTACTAACCTTTATTTAATGTGGAGCGGTAAAAAACTGTTTTTTGTCAGGTAGATTGAGTTTTACATATCGGTTAAAGAAATAAAAAGTGGATAAAATGAGTGCTCCATATTTTAAATTATGTTATATTAACCAATGAAATGAATGAACCCAGCTATAAATTGGAGATTTTCGCAATAAAGGGGTGGCTATACAGCCATTTTCAGGGTAAAATACGTGTAACTGGGTTTAGACAGTAGTTGTATGCAACATTAAAATACCGAGGCATAGCGGTAAAGACCTGTGCCATAATTATAACAATCTAATAAATACTTAAAATGAAAAAATTACTTTTTTTTTGCAGTAGCATTAATGCTTGGTCAACTGGTTAATGCACAAATTGAAATGAATTCGAGTGGAAGTGTGGGTTTAGGTATAACACCCAACAGTTCCTATAAACTTTATGTAAATGGTTATTCTTATTTAAATAGTAATGTGGGTATTGGAGTTGCTCCGAGTAGCTCATATAAACTTTATGTAAATGGGTATTCATACTTAAATAGTAGTGTAGGTATTGGTGTTGCTCCGAGTAGTTCCTATAAACTTTATGTAAATGGTGATTCATACTTGAATAGTAATGTTGGTATTGGAGTTGCTCCAAGTAGCTCCTATAAACTTTATGTAAATGGGTATTCTTACTTATATAGTGGTGTAGGGATAGGAGTTGCTCCTAACACGGATTACAAATTGGGTGTTACCGGACCGGTTAATGTTAATTGTGGGGCTCATAGCGCAAGCCTTATATTTAAATGGAACAGCAGTGGTTATGCAAGCCTGTATCCTTCTGCAAATAATAATGGTTCAATTGGAAATTCCAGTTCGGCATTTTCTACAATGTATGCATACAGCTTTACTACCGTTTCAGATGCCCGGCAAAAAGAAAACTTGAAAGATATTAAAACCCCATTACAGACAATTTTAAATTTAAAAGGGTTAAAATATGATATTAAGAAAGAGTATTCTGCAAACACAGATAGTATAAAGGACTTTACATTAAAAGAGAAAATTGACAAGCAGAGGTTTGGCCATATTGGTTTTTTAGCACAAGATGTTCAAAAGGTTTTACCCGAGGCGGTAGCATACGATGATGTGACCGATGTTTATACAATGAATTATTCAAGCATAGTACCTGTATTGGTTGAGGCCATTAAAGAACAGTAATTAATAATTGAGGGCTTGGCAAAAGAGTTGAAAAGCGTGATAGATAAGAACTCGCAAAAAGGAGCTACTATAGGAGCCAAGAATGAGCAGAATTTGCTGTACCAAAATGCACCCAATCCATTTTCGGTAAGTACTCAAATAGAATATTTTATTATTGATAATACTCAAAATGCCATGATAAATATCTATAACATGAATGGTACGCAACTAAAGAGCATACAGCTTCATCAAACCGGAAGTGGGTTTATAACCATAAGCGGTAGCGAATTTACAGCCGGTATGTATATGTATGCTTTAATTGCCGATGGGCAAGTGATTGATACGAAACAAATGATTTTAACTGATTAATATACATATTATGAAACTGTGCTATATGGGTAATCTAAACATTTCTACATTTACTCAAAATCGTAACGGTTTGACAGGTTTGAGCTTCGAAATCCCGGCCTACGCATATTGCCATCGTTGGCGGTAATTAGAATGACAGATACTGCAAACAATTAAAACTTTAATTATGAAAAGATTAATAGTGATTTTTTTATCAATTAGCATTTTAGGTTGCAATAAATACGAACTGCCAAAAGAAACCAAAGAGGGAAAAGATACATTTGGAATGCTTGTTGAAGGAGTTGAATGGATTCCTTACAATCCTTCAGAAATTGGGCCTGGTGATAACAAGCCATTTTCAGTTTATTACTCGGCCTGCGGCACAATTGAGATTTATGCATATGGAGAAGGATTTATTTATTTTACCGCACAAATAAAGGATACAGGTACATATTTAATAAATAAATGTTTTCCTCAAATAAATTATTGTTTACCTGATTCAATTTATACAAATACTTATGAAACAGATAGTTACAAAACGAGATTTCAAGTATCTACCAATTCTGATTCCATTTATTTTTTAACTGATTCTTTAAAGAGCAGACTCAAGATTACTGCTTTTGATACTGAAAAACAAGTGATTTCAGGTAAGTTCGAGATGGCCTTATGCAATAGGAATAATGAGAAATTACAAATAACAAAAGGAATTTTTGATATTAACTATAAAAACTACTAACCAATGAAAAACATTTTTTTACTAATATCATTGCATCTATTCGTTTTCGAATATTCTAATGCACAGCCATTTATTATTACAGCAACTCGTGATTATAATGGCGAATACGCTTCAGGAACATACCAAATTTATCGTAGTAGTTCTGTTTATAATATTACATTGTCGAATTTGAGAAAGCCATTAATCCTTGTTGAAGGTTTTGACCCAAATAATAGTTTTGGTTTTGACCCTACGAATACAGACCCAAACACTGTTGATATTTATGATTTGTTTGATGGATATCCTACTTATCTTGCTTCTCAAATACATAGTGAAGGGTATGATATTATTATTTTAAATTTCAACAATGGTGGTGATTATATTCAAAAAAATGCAATGTTGTTAGTCGAGCTTATTTCAAGTGTTAATAGCCAAAAACCAACAAGTGACCCTTTAGTTGTGTTAGGATATAGCATGGGTGGATTTGACTGCCGGAAACTCTATAACCTTATTTTCGGGGTTTTCTGCTGAACTAGGAAGTGAGTTTTCAGCAAAAATAGAGCCTTGCGGACCTAAACCCTGTTCTTGGCAAACTTCTTCAAGTACACTTAAATCCTCAAGAGTCAGCCAAATAATTGACACTAATTTGGTGATAAAATCAGCACCTTTGAATAATACAAATGTAAATCATAAAAACATAGCTGATGAAAATAAATATATCAAAGTATTCCCAAATCCAAATAACGGTAATTTATTTATATATACCACAATAGATAAAGGAAAACTTCAAATTATTAATTCCGTCGGAAAAATTGTAAACAAGCAAAGAATAAATTTTGGTTATAATGAGATTAACTTTGATGAACCAAGTGGCATTTATCAACTAGTTGTAATTGATAAGAATAATAATATTTATAATGAAAAGCTAATAAAACAGTAAACTACCGCCAATATGCTATATACACCATGCGGGGGATACAGCGTATTCGAACAGCAGTTTTTCAAACAAAATATTATGCAACATGATACGAAAGTACCTTGAAAACCCGCACGGAGAATAGTGTGCCGAGAAGCAGAGCGACATCATATATAAGTTCTGCATGCTGTAATTAAGATGGAGGGGACAGTTGTAAGTTGATTCTCTAGCGTTGTTTTACATAGATAGCGTCAACTAAGATAAGAACACGCAAAAAGGAGCTACTATAGGAGCCAAAAATGAGCAGAATTTGCTATACCAAAATGTACCCAACCCATTTACGGCAGGTACTCAAATTGAATATTTTATTATTGATAATATTCAAAATGCTATGATAAATATCTATAACATGAATGGTACGCAACTAAAGAGTATACAGCTACATCAAACAGGAAGTGGGTTTATAACTATAAGCGGTAGTGAATTTACAGCCGGCATGTATATGTATGCTTTAATTGCCGATGGGCAAGTGATTGATACTAAACAAATGATTTTAACTGATTAATGTATGTATTATGAAAAACATAAATGTTTATCTTGTTTTCTTTTTTTCATTTCTAAGCTTGAATATTTTTAGTCAAACAGAAAATAGAATTGCAACGAACATTCAAAAAGCTAAACAAGCAGGTATAGAATTTGTAGACTTAAGAAACTTGTTTGAAATCCGACAACTTGAAAAACAAGGCAAATACGAGAAATATATTGATAACTTTCAAGCTTTTCGATTGAATAAAATGAAACTTAGGGAACTTAAATCATCTAAAAATCTGATTACAAATATTCCATATAATGGAGAAACAATAGTAATTGAATTGCAGGAAGTGAATAGCAAATTTAATTCCTATCATTTGAGAACTTCAAGTGGAAAAAAGCATGAAAGCAATAAAAATCAAAAACATTACAGAGGTATAATAAATGGAACATCACAAAGCATTGTTGCTCTTAGTTTTTTTGATAACGAAGTTAGTGGATTTTTATCTTCAAATAAACATGGAACAATCAATATTGGTAAATTAAAAAAAGATTCGGCTCAATTTATTTATAGTGATAATGCAATTTCCAGTATTGTAGCCGGTAACTCAATTGACGGCTGTTATACAAATTCGGCGAAACAGAATTCAGCATTAGATGAAATATATTCGAGGCTTGGCACGACAAGTAATCTGAAATCAGCTGCTGCTGTAACTGAAGATGGAAATCATTTAAATCTATATATTGAAGTGGACAATGATATATATAATGACTTTGGTAGTAGAATCGCAAATGTTGAAAACTATGTAACTGGTCTATTTAATCAGGTTGCTACTTTATATGCGAACGAAAATATTTTTTTGCAACTTTCTGAGATTTTCATTTGGGATACTCCTGATGCTTATGCGGCAAACATTAATGATGGATTAGCAGATTTTGTTGACACGAGAGTAACTTTTGATGGTGATTTAGCTTTACTACTATCATATATCGATGGGGACGATGACCCTGACAATACTGCGAACGCTGGAGGAATTGCAAATGGCATAGGTGGTTTATGTGTAATAGGTGATGCCGATTTAAGTCCTCATGCTCATATTGCTTTATTTCCTGAATTTGAAGAATTCCCAACATTTTCTCGACAAGTAAAAGTAGTAACACATGAAATGGGGCATGTTCTTGGTTCAAGACATACTCATGCATGTGTTTGGAATGGCACTAATACAGCAATTGATGGATGCGGTGATTGTATGGAGGAAACGATTTTCCCCGAAACCTGTCCAACTTTTGCTGATTGCTGTGAGGGTTGTGCTGACCCAGGTAATCCTGCAGTAGGTGGTACAATTATGAGCTATTGCGATAGAACAACTGTAGGAATAGATTTTATGCTTGGATTTGGAGAGCAGCCGGGTGATGTGATACGTAATTTTATTGTTGCTGCAGATTGTTTAGATTGTAATATTACAATTGCTAATAGGGCTATTGACAGCGATGCTGTTATAAATGCTTGTGGTGTTGAAATAGAGAATGTAACTATTGAGAATAATGCAAATGTAGAGATTAACTCAACGGGCAATGTTATTATTAATGGAATTTTTGAAGCAGAACTAGGGACAACACTCGAAATCAAAAATGAATAATTTAAACTAAATGATTATGAAAACATTTAACATATCTATAAATTTGGCTATTATAAAAGCAATAATATTTGGATTCATTTTTTTATCTTGTGATAAAGATGCTACAACTCAAAACGATTTAGATGGTGAATGGAATTTAATAAGTTTTGAGTGTTGTGATTTGCCTAAAGAGGAATTTAATCGAAACGATATTGTTTGGCTTTATAATACTTCAAAACAGAATGTTACAATAACGAACAATACGACTATTGACATTACATCTCAGTATAATTTTACTGAGAGCGGAGTATATAATATTGAAATAGTTGAAAAAGAAATGACTATCTATTATAAAGAAAATGAGATAAGTTATAATTATTCAATATCGAATGACACTTTAGTATTAAGTAATTCTCCTGAATCAGATGGTTCTATAATTAAGTTTGCAAAGTAACGTTGCATAACCCCGCATAAAAAAGCAGTTGCAGTCAAGTGCGAAATTGAAAGTGTGAATAAGAAATTAACTATATTGCTTAATTCTACTTTGACAAATTAGAAAAATTTGGTGTTAATTTGGTGTTTTTGTGTCTTGGTGGCTAAAAAAATCGCCACTAAAACACTAAGTCACCAAGTATCACCAAAAAGAAAAATTGCTACTTATTGTAATATGTCAAAGTAGAATTAAGCAAACAGAAGTGCAAGCAAGTGCAAACGCTTTTTATGCGCAACGTTGGGTGCTATTTTAACAGACCCCGTAAACTATAACAGAAATCAATATGAAAAAAACAATCTTAACAACATTACTAATCGGGACATTAAGTCAAATTGGATTTGCTCAAAACTTTGACAAAACCAAATTAGACAATTACTTTAACGCACTTGAGGCGAACAACAAATTTATGGGTAGTGTGGCGGTTTCTAAAGACGGTGCAGTAGTTTACTCAAAATCTATCGGGTTTTCTGACGTTGAAAACAGCGTTAAAGCAGACAAAAACTCTAAATACAGAATAGGTTCAATTTCTAAAACGTTCACTTCGGTATTGATTTTGAAAGCAGTGGAAGAAAAAAAATTGGACTTAAACCAAACGATAGACAAGTATTTTCCTACAATCAAAAATACCAAGAAAATAACCATAAAGAATTTACTCTACCATCGAAGCGGGATACACAATTTTACAGACGACAAAGACTATCTGACTTGGAACACACAACCTAAGACAGAAAAAGAAATGGTAGAAATTATTACGAAAGCAGGCAGCGATTTTGAGCCAGACAGCAAAGCGGAATACAGTAACTCAAATTTTGTGCTTTTAAGCTATATTCTTGAAAAAACATTCAATAAACTTTATGCCGATTTGTTACAAGAATACATTATCAAACCTGTCGGGTTACAAAATACATACTTTGGCGGAAAAATTGTCTCAAGTAAAAACGAATGTAAATCATATAGTTTTAGCGGTGGTTGGAAACTTGAACCTGAAACAGATATTTCCATTCCCTTAGGAGCAGGTGGAATTATTTCCACTCCAAGCGACCTAACAATATTTAGTAACGCTTTGTTTGGCGGAAAACTTTTGAAACCGGAAAGTCTTGAAATAATGAAAACCATTATAGATAACTATGGAATTGGGTTGTTCCAAATTCCATTTTACGACAAAGTAAGTTACGGACATACAGGCGGTATTGACGGTTTTAGTTCGGTTTTTTCATATTTCACCGACGGAAACATTTCTTATGCTTTAACATCAAACGGAACAAGTTACAATAACAACAACATATCTATTGCGGTATTGAGTGCAGTTTTCGATAAACCGTATGACATTCCCGAATTTTCAACTTATGAAGTAAGTTCAGAAGTTTTGGATAAATATTTAGGCGTTTACTCTTCCAAAGAAATTGCTTTGAAAATTACAGTAACAAAAGATAACAATACAATAGTTGCACAAGGAACAGGACAAACTGCACTTCCTCTTGAAGCAACAGCAAAAGACATTTTTAAATTTGACCAAGCAGGAGCGGTTTTTGAATTTAATCCAACTGACAAAACAATGATACTAAAACAAGGTGGTGGACAAATTAAATTTACACAAGAATAAAAACAGCACCCAATACGTGATATAAAAAATTGCCGAGGCAGTAGGTTATCTAAGGGTTGTAGCCCGCTTCAACTTTTGAGTTTTTTAAAAGTTAATTGCAGGGCAAACGCTTACTTTTAATATACTTAATGTTGGCAACAATTGAAATGAAAAGAATAATATTTGACAATATTGAAATAAATCAAAATAAGTACTTATATTTGTACTTATTAATGAACTTATAAAATTATAATTATGATTGCTGCTAATTTCTCAGAATTCAGGACTGGACTAAAAGGATATCTTGATAGTGTAGAAGATGATAATGAAACATTAATCATCAAAAGAAAAAGTGGAAAAGGAACTGTTATTATATCATTGGACGAATACAATTCAATCATGGAGACAATGCATATTTTAAGTTCAAAGAAAAATGCAGATAGACTTTATGAATCGATTGAACAAATGAGAGTTGGAAAAATCGTTCAACCAAAAATAGATGACTAATATGGTTCTAACTTTCACAGAAAATGCTTGGGAAGACTATCTTTATTGGCAAGAAATTGACAAAAAGATATCTAAAAAAATTAATGGATTAATTAAAGAAATTAAACGGACTCCATTTGAAGGTTCTGGTCAACCTGAACCGCTCAAATATGATTTATCTGGATATTGGTCAAGACGTATTTTCAATGAGCACAGACTTGTATATCAAATTGTTGAAAATGAAATAAGGATTTATTCTTGTAGATTCCATTATGACTAAAAGCAAATAATTACAAAGCCTATTACCGTATAATAAAGCAGTTGCGGGTAAGTGCGAGCTTGAAACTATGAATAATTAATTAACTATATTGAATAAGCAAACAGAAGTGTATGCAAGTGCAACCGCTTCACATACGTAACGTATGCTTGATTAAATGCAACGATATGCAAGCAAAAGACATCACTAAATTGAATAAAAAGCAACAATTATGAAAACAATTAACCTTTTTCTGCTAGTTGGATTTTTAATCTTCATGTTTTCAAATTCATGTGATTCTGACCTTAATGTTGACCTTAATGATTCAGAATTAACAATAGAGTTTTCTGATGGTATGTCGTTAACTGAAAATGAAATAGACTTTTATGATAGCTCAACCCATACTTACTTTCTAAAATCAGACCTGATATTTGAAACACCATTAACTAGTTTTAAAATTAAAGTGAATAACGACAGCTTATATGGAGGGGTATTTTATTCTTGCGAATTATCATCTCCACCGCTGTCGCCTTATTTTATTTCTTACTGTTTTTTTTCCGGTCGTAATATTCTTACAATCGGATATTATGGAAATGAAGAAAATTTAATAAATGATCCGCAAATAGTATATTCATTAATTGAAAACAATAAATTTCGTCGAGGATTAAGTTATCAAATTGATAGTATTAGAGTTATTGAATCCAATAATCAGACTGATGTTGTAAGTACGATAACAATTAAGAACCATGATAACATAGCGTATTACATTCCCGATATAAATAAAATGGGAGAGCGATACTACACTGATTATACAGGAGGATTATCTTTTTTCGATATTAATACTGGTTTGAGTTCTTTTATTAAAGATTCAAATAGCGACAGGCAAAGGGATGATATAAAAATTGAGGATTTAACTAAACTTGAGGCAAACGCTGAATTAACTTACACCTATAAATCAAGGAATTATTATTCGATTCCAAAAGGTGAATACAGGGTAAGGGCAAGTTTCATGGGGATTGTTTATACTGCATCTGATTTTAATTTAAATCAAGATGATGGACGAATTTGGGTTGGACAAATAGATACTCATAAAGAAGGGATTATTATAGAATAACGAAGCCTACGAGCGGTTATAGCCAATATGGGTATCGGTGTTGTGCGAATGGCAGTAGCCCGCTTCATGATTTTTGGCAACGTGAAAAGAGGATCACCAGCAACGGCGAAGCGGAATAATCTTTTTCCGACCATACTGCCAAACGTTGGCGGCTCTATTAAAAACACACAAAAATGAAAATACAAACACAACGATTAGAACTAACTGAAATATCGTGGGCCGACTTGGAGAATATTCACAGGCTTCATTCAATTTTTGAGGTGGATGAATTTAATACGGTTGGAATTCCAAAGAGCATAGAGGAAACTAGGGAAAATGTAAAGCCTTACGTTGAGGCCAACCAATGCAGCCCTCAATCAAAATATACATGGAATATAAAACTTAAAGAAACCGATGAATTTATTGGGTTGGGAGGAATTAAATTATCACTTGACAAATTTAGGATAGGTGAAATATTTTACAAATTATTACCGGAGTATTGGGGAAACGGGTATGCCACTGAAGTATCGAAACAACTGATTGAGACAGGATTTGAAAGATTTAACTTACACCGGATTGAAGCGGGTTGTGCGGTAAAAAATTACCAATCAATTAGAGTACTCGAAAAATCAGGAATGGCTAGGGAAGGAATTCAACGAAAGATTTTACCGATAAGAGGGGAATGGGTTGACAGTTATATGTATTCAATAATTGAAGACGAAAGAAGTATTAACCACCAACAAAATCACTAATGCACCATGCAATATATGAAAAATATGAAGAGACATAGCCTTTTGCTAGTATTAGTTCTTTTTTCAGTAAGCCTGAAAAGTCAAAACAGTTCATCGTTGCTATGGGAAATAAGTGGGAATGGGTTAAAGCAACCGTCGTATTTGTTTGGTACCATCCATATAATTCCAAAAAGCGATTACTTTTTTACCGATGAAATGAAGCAGGCCTTTGATTCCTGTAAGGCATTGGTGCTTGAAGCGGATATGTTTTCAATCAGCCTTTCTGAGAAAATAAAGATGGTTAATAAAGTGCTGATACCCGATGGAAAAACATTGGAGCAGTACATGGATAGCAATGAATATGCCTATTTTAAGCAAGTATTAAAAGATAGTTTGGGCATAAGTGGTAAAAAGGTGGATAAAAAGTATGCCCGCATAAAACCATTTTTCTTGACAGCCTTGTTATTACAGGAATTTGTTGGCAAAACTAAAACCTACGAGCAAGAACTTTTCAACGATTCAAAAAAGAACGATATGTCGCTGTTGGGTCTTGAAACCATTGAGTTTCAACTATCGTTGGCCGAGGAAATCCCTTTCGGGGAACAACTAACCGAACTAACTGATATGAACCAATACCGCAGTTATTCCACTATGGTGGCATTATACAAGCGGCAAGACCTTGATGGATTGCATAAAATGTCCATTGAAGAGTATAAAACCCCGGCAGAGAAGGAGTTTTTAGACTTATTTTTAACTAAAAGGAATAGTGACTGGATTCCTAAAATTGAAAAAATGATAAACGAACAGCCCTGTTTTATTGCTGTTGGTGCGCTTCATTTGCCCGGCGAAACCGGAGTTATTGAACTGTTGAAAAAAGAAGGGTTTACCGTAAATCCGGTTAAAGAGAAATAGTTCACTTTAAGTTGGAATAGTTATTCGGTAAATTATTTAGTGTAACTCTTTCCAATACAACCAATCAAATAAATCAGGAAACCTGCAATCCCATTTATTATTTTCTGATGTATGCAGAGTTATCAAAAATGAGGATTGTTCCTAAACTTGATTCACTATAAATTTTAAAAATAATTATTCCGTAAACGTACACGGAATTTAAAAAATAGTTCTACATTTGCTTTCGTTAACGTACACGGAGATGAATAAAAGGAAAAGCAGAAGAGTTGGGATTAAAGATATAGCAGCTAAAGCCGGGGTTTCCATCGGAACTATCGATCGGGTTTTGCATAACCGTGGTGAAGTAAAGGAAGAAACCCGGAAAAAAGTGATGGAAATTGTGGATGAATTAGAATATACGCCCAATATTTTTGCAAAATCGCTATCCTCAAAAAAAACCACCAAAATAGCCATTGTAATCCCCGATTCCAGCGATAATAACCCCTATTGGTTGATTCCAGTACTGGGCATTAATCAGGCAATGGAAGAGTTGTTGAGCTACAATGCTGAAATTATTTATGAGCATTTTGATGCTTCCGATGAACAGTCGTTTAAAGCCGTATTGCGGCAAGTGAGCGACCAGAACCCCGACGGGGTTGTATTAAATCCTGTTTTTGGTACTGCGGCCATGGAATTTATCCGTGAGTTTGATTTAAAAAAAATATCGTATGTTTTTATCGATATCAATTTAAACGAGATAAATAACCTGGCCTATTTTGGGCAAGATGCCGAGCAAAGCGGTAGAGTGGCTGCCCGCCTGATGGAATTAAGTACTCCATTAAATGGCACCTATTTAATTGTTAAGCAGGCCAATCGGAAAGTATTCTCTCATCATATCGAGGCACGGGTCCAGGGGTTTTGTAACTATTTTGGCGAAAAAGCAACAACTGAAAAGCCAACTATCCTAATTACTGAAGTCGATTTGCTCAATAGTAATGAACCTTCCGAAACTTTGTCGAAACTGTTTGAAGGAAATATGAATATAGGTGGGATTTTTGTTCCGAACTCACGTGGGTTTAAATTGGCAGACTATCTTGAATCGGTTGCATTAAATGGGTTTATTGTTATTGGATACGATTTGATTAGTGAAAATACAGAGCACCTGAAAAAAGGGAATATCACCTATTTAATCTGCCAAAAGCCTGAGGAGCAAGCTTAAAAATCAATTATGGCATTGTTTAATTATCTGCATTCAAAAAAGGAAGTAATAAAAACAAACTACAGCCCAATTGATGTTATTATAAATGAAAATATTGATTATTATTATAAAAAAGCAAAATAGATGAATATGCAGCAATCAAATTTTAACGACCTGGAAGGTAAAGTTTGTGTGATAACAGGGGGAGCCGGAATTATCGGTTCGGTATTGGCAAAAGGGTTGGCCTCGGTTGGGGTAAAGGTAGCCATACTCGACCGCGATGAAGCCAAAGCCATTGAAGTGGCGGCATCCATTGAAAAAGAAACCGGAACTATGTGCCGTGGATACGCCGCCGATGTATTGGATAAACCCATATTGCAAAAGGCCAAAGAACAAGTTAACCACGACTTTGGAAAAATAAACCTGTTAATTAACGGTGCGGGTGGTAATTCGCCCAAAGCCACTACCCAACTGGAAAAGATTGAAAAGGAAAACCTGAATGAGCTGGAAAAATCGTTTTACGGGCTCAATGTGGAGGGATTCGATTTTGTGTTCGACCTTAATTTTAAAGGAACACTGTTGCCAACCATGGTGTTTACCACCGACATGCTTGAACTCGGAAAGGGTGCCGTACTTAACATCTCATCGATGAACAGTTATAAGCCTTTAACCAAGATACCAGCCTATTCCGCTGCCAAAGCTGCCATTAATAATTTTACACAGTGGCTGGCAGTGCATTTAGCAAAAACAGGTATCCGTGTCAATGCTGTTGCCCCGGGCTTTTTCCTGACCAACCAAAACAGGTTTTTAATGGTTGACGAAAAAACCGGAAACCCCACAGCGCGCGGTCAAAAAGTAATCAACAATACGCCCATGAACCGCTATGGCGAAGTTGAAGAATTGTCGGGAACAGCCATATACCTATTGAGTGATATGTCGAAATTCGTTACCGGCATTTGCATTCCTGTTGATGGAGGTTTTAGTGCCTTTGGAGGAGTTTAAGGAATATAGAAACCAGAAACTAGAAAGAAGAATTGCGGATTTGTGATTTATGATTGCGGATTAAGCAAACCGGCAATCCGAAATCAACCTTCCGAAATCCGAAATTCAAAGACCAGAAACTAGAAAGAAGAATTGCGGATTTGTGATTTACGATTGCGGATTAAGCAAACCGGCAATCCGAAATCAACCTTCCGAAATCCGAAATTCAAAGACCAGAAACTAGAAACAATATATTATGAGCATACAACTAAAACAAAACTGTAAATATTCCCTGTTAGTACCTACCAGTATGGGAATTCGAATTACGCCTGAACACGGACAACCGGTTCACAGCAGCGATACGTTTAAATTGCAGGCTACCAGTGCCGAAACCAATGTGGCGAGCATTGCATCCTATCTGGGATTACCCGTAAAGGTGTTAACCACTTTTGTAAAAGACAGTCCCATTGCGCAGATCATTAAAAGCAATTTAAAGGCTCGCCACATGGACTATGAGGGGACTGAGGTGGAACAGGGTAATCCATGGGGTTACCGTCACCAGATAAACATTGCCGACAGCGGTTTTGGGTCGCGCGGGCCAAGAGTATTAAACGACCGTGCCGGCGAAGTGGGAAGGACCCTGAATGTGAAGGATTTTGATTTGGAACGGATTTTCGGAAAAGAGGGCGTTCAAATTGTACATTTATCGGGTTTAATTGGAGCTTTGTCGCCCGAAACCAGCCAGTTTTGCTTGGAAATTGCCCGTACTGCAAAGAAATACGGAACACGAATATCGTTCGACCTCAATTACCGGGCGAGCTTCTGGAAAGGCCGCGACAAAGAATTGCGCGAAATATTTACTGAAATTGCTTCGGTTTCTGATATTTTAATCGGCAACGAAGAAGATTTTCAGCTTTGCTTGGGAATACAAGGGCCAGAGGCAGGAGGTAACGATATTGAAGCTGAAATTGACGGCTTTAAAGCCATGATTGGCAGGGTCAAAGCCGCATTCCCAAATGCATCGGTTTCTGCAACAACGTTACGCGAGGTAATTAGTACCAACGAGCATTTGTGGGGAGCTATTATGTTGGCCGACAATGAATGGCAGGTTATACAACCACGTACCATTCGGGTGCTCGACCGTATTGGCGGGGGCGATGGCTTTGTAGGCGGATTGCTTTATGGAATACTTAAAGGTTGGGAAGCCGAGAAATGGCCAAAATTTGGCTGGGCAACTGGTGCTTTGGCCACCACATTCATTACCGATTACGCCCAACCTGCCGATGAAGAGATGGTTTGGAGTATTTGGGAAGGCAATGCAAGAGTAAAACGATAAATTTTTAGCTCCAAAGGGGCTTAATAATATAGCTTGGGGCAACGCCCCAAGAATTTCGCGAAGCGAAATAAATCGGTGCACGACATAAGTTTTTTTGAAATAAATAGTTGTTTGCACCGAAATGGATGAAATCTATTTAATGCGATAATATTAAATAAAAAAAATATGATGTACTATCAAATAGGTTCCGAAACCACCATATTAACCTCTGCCGACTTGCAGGAAGGCTTGAACATAGCCCTTAAGAAATTAGGAGAACGCAAAAAAGTGTTGGTAATACCTCCCGATTTTACCCGTTACCACTCGCGTGCGGGTGAGTTAACAAGCTACGCTTATGAATATTACAGCAATAGAATTACCGATATTCTTCCGGCATTGGGAACGCATGTGGGCATGAGTGATGCAGAAATCGGCACTATGTACAAGGGCATTCCGTTGAATTTATTCAGGGTGCACGACTGGCGCAACGATGTGGTTACTGTTGGGCGGGTGCCCGGTGAATTGGTATCAAAATTGACCAACGGAGCATTGGATTATGACTGGCCGGCGCAGGTAAACAAACTGATTTGGGAAGGAAAACACGATTTAATCCTTTCCATTGGTCAGGTGGTGCCTCACGAAGTGATGGGAATGGCCAACTACAACAAAAATATTTTTGTGGGAACGGGCGGTGCCGAGGGCATTAACAAAAGCCATTTTGTGGGAGCGGTTTACGGAATGGAAAATGTAATGGGCCGTGCCGATAACCCGGTTCGCAGTTTATTGAACTACGCATCTGAAAATTTCACCAATCATTTGCCTATTGTTTACGTGCATACGGTGGTGGCACGCGACAAAGAAACCGGCAAACTGGTAACCCGCGGCCTTTTTATTGGCGATGATTACAGCGTGTTGACCGAGGCTGCTGAATTGTCGTTAAAAGTAAACTTTACCATGTTGGATAAACCCATAAAAAAAGCCGTGGTTTACCTTGACCCAACTGAATTTAAAAGTACCTGGTTGGGCAATAAAAGTGTTTACCGTACTCGGATGGCTATGGCCGATTGAGGCGAATTGATTGTTTTGGCACCTGCGTTAAAGGAGTTTGGCGAAGACAAAGAGATTGACCGGTTGATACGGAAATATGGTTATTGTGGAACACCTAAAACATTGCACAGTTTGAAAGAAAATACTGAACTGGAAGCAAATTTGAGTGCCGCCGCCCATCTGATTCACGGTAGTTCCGAAGGAAGGTTTTCCATAACCTATTGTCCCGGTCATTTGACGCAAGCGGAGATTGAATCGGTAAATTTTAAGTACGCCGATTTACAGGCGATGAGCAAAAAATATAATCCTGAAAACATGAAGGAGGGGTACAAGACCATGCCTGATGGAGAAGAGGTTTTCTTTATCTCGAACCCGGCAATTGGTTTGTGGGCTTACAAAGACAGATTTAAATAATTGGATAAAAAAAAGGCTGAAAGCCTTAAAGAACATAGCCCGGTGCAACGCACCTGGTAAAGTGAAGCGATTAAAAATCGGCGCACGAAATAGTTTAATTGGAATTGAAGGTATTTTGCGCCGAAACACTGCGGATATTTAATTAAATCACTAAGCATCAATAATTAAGAGCAATGAACAAAATTAAATGGGGAATACTTGGATGTGGTGATGTTACCGAATTCAAAAGCGGCCCTGCTTTTAATTTGGTTTCAAATTCTGAGTTGGTTGCAGTTATGCGTCGCGATGCCGCCAAAGCCGAAGATTATGCCAAACGCCATGGTGTCCCCAAATGGTATAGCAATGCCGATGATTTAATAAATGACCCAGAGGTAAATGCCGTGTATGTTGCAACACCACCAAATGCACATGCAGCATTAACCATAAAAGCATTAAAAGCTGGTAAGCCTGTTTATGTTGAAAAGCCCATGGCTTTGAATTTTAGTGAATGCCAGCAAATGATACAAGCATCTGAAAAATATCATACACCTCTTTTTGTAGCTTATTACCGCCGTGCTTTACCCGGATTCTTAAAAGTGAAAGAGTTGGTTGAAAACGGCAGCATTGGGAAAGTGCGTTTGGTAAATTTGCAATTGTACAAATCGCTTTCAAATTACAGTGGTTCCAATGATTTGCTCTGGCGTGTTGATCCTAAAATGTCGGGAGGCGGACATTTTTTCGATTTGGCATCGCATCAGCTTGACTTTATGGATTTTGTGTTTGGACCGGTACAAAAAGTGAATTCATTTGCACTGAACCAGGCAAAAAAATACGAGGCTGAAGATATTATTTCCGCCAGTTTTTTAATGCCCGAAAACGTGTTGGTGAACGGAACTTGGTGTTTTACCGTGCCCGAATTTTTGGAACGCGACATCATTGAAATCATCGGCGAAAAAGGAACTATAACCTATTCGTGTTTCGATTTTGTTCCCGTGGAACTGAGAACAGCAGAGGGAAAGCAAACTTTTGAATTTACTAAACCCAAACATGTGCAGCAAAACATGATTCAATTGGTGGTTAACGACCTATTGGGAAAAGGAAAATCGCCAAGCAATGGTATTTCGGGAGCCAGAACCAATTGGGTTATGGACGAGGTAGTGAAAGAATTTTATACATTTGAATGATAAGATGCTGGTTACTTAATACTTGATACTCAATACTTAATACTAAAAATCTAAAAAAAACAATATGAAACAATTATCAGACATAGCAGTAGTGGGCTTGGCCGTAATGGGCGAAAACCTTATCCTAAACATGGAAAGCAAAGGCTTTACCGTAACCGCCTACAACCGGACAACCGAAAAAGTTGAAAAATTTGTTACCGGTCGGGCAAAGGGTAAAAATATACGTGGAGCCTATTCGGTTGAGGAATTGGTGGCTTCGTTGAGCAAGCCCCGCAAGATAATGTTAATGGTAAAAGCCGGAAAGGCGGTGGATGATTTTATTGAAATCTTAATCCCGCATCTTGAAAAAGGCGATATTATTATTGACGGTGGAAACACCCATTTTCCTGACACCAACCGCAGGGTGACTTATGTGGAAAGCAAAGGCCTTCGGTATATTGGTACAGGCGTTTCGGGTGGCGAAGAGGGTGCCCTTAAAGGCCCTTCCATCATGCCCGGAGGTTCTCCATCGGCTTGGCCGGAAGTGAAAACCATTTTTCAAACCATTTCGGCAAAGGTTGACGGCAACGTACCTTGCTGCGACTGGGTTGGAGAAAACGGTGCCGGTCACTTTGTGAAAATGGTGCACAATGGTATTGAATACGGCGACATGCAGCTGATTACCGAAGCTTATCAGTTAATGAAAGATTTGTTGGGCATGAGTGCCGATGAGATGCACGAGGTATTTAAAGAATGGAACGAAGGCGAATTGAGCAGTTACCTAATTGAAATTACCCGCGATATTTTGGCTTATAAAGATGCCGATGGTAGCGCTTTGGTGGAAAAAATATTGGACACCGCCGGTCAAAAAGGTACCGGAAAATGGACCGCCGTAACCGCCCTCGATCAAGGCATTCCATTGACTCTTATTGGCGAAGCAGTATTTGCCCGTTGTTTATCGGCAATTAAAGATGAGAGGGTTGAAGCATCGAAACAGATAAAAGCTACACAACCTGCCTTTACCGGCGATAAAAAACAAATTATTTCTGATTTAAAAGATGCTCTGTATGCTTCAAAATTAGTGTCGTATGCTCAAGGCTATACCTTAATGAAAGCTCAGGCCGACGAAGTGGGTTGGCACTTAAATTATGGAGGAATAGCCTTAATGTGGCGTGGTGGATGCATTATTCGTTCTTCATTCTTGGGGAAAATTAAGGAGGCTTATGACCGCAATCCTGAAATAAAAAACCTGTTACTCGACCCCTTCTTTAAAGATAAAGTGGAAAAAGCCGAAAAGGCATGGCGCCGTTTGGTTGCAACTGCTATTTTGAATGGAATCCCGGTTCCAACCTTATCGAGTGCATTAACCTATTTTGATGGCTACCGGAGTGCAAGGCTGCCGGCCAATTTACTGCAAGCGCAGCGCGACTATTTTGGGGCGCATACTTATGAAAGAATTGACAAACCGCGCGGTGAATTCTTCCATACCAATTGGACCGGAACGGGAGGCGATACCGCTTCGTCAACTTATAATGTTTAGGAGAATACCGAAGTTGGAAGCAGGAAGTTAGAAGAAATAAAGGATAAAACAGGCTGTAAGCCTGAAAGAACATAGCCCGGGGCAACGCCCTGGGTATTCAAATTGTAAGTAAATATCGGCGCATGCAATGGAATTAATTTTAGCAGTGAATGTTTCATGCGCCGAAAACTGGAAATATTCAAGAGATGAAGACCCAAGTTAGAAGTTAGCAAACCAGTAACCAGCAACAAGTAACCAGCAACAAGACACATAAATATAAATTATTAACATGAACAGACTATGACAATAAAAACAATTAGCGAAAAAATGACAAACTACCGTTGGGCAATCACCGGGTTGTTATTTTTTGCTACAACCATTAATTACTTGGACCGACAAGTGCTGTCGTTAACATGGAAAGATTTTATTGCCCCGGAATTCCATTGGACAAACAACGATTACGGAAATATCACAGCGCTGTTTTCTATTTTTTATGCTTTTAGTTTGCTTATTGCCGGTAGGCTGGTTGATAGGTTCGATACCAAAAAGGGATTCCTTTGGGCCATTGGAATTTGGTCGGTTGGGGCCGTGCTTCATGCTTTTTCAGGAATAGCTACTTCAGGTATTGTAGCCGGTAAATGGTTAGTCGGGTTCGAAGGAGCCAAACAAGCTATTGGAACCATTGGCGACACCGGATTAATTGTATCGGTGAGTGTTACCTTTTTTATCATTGCCCGCTTTGTGCTGGCTCTTGGAGAGGCAGGAAACTTTCCCGCTGCCATTAAAGCTACGGCCGAATATTTCCCTAAAAAAGACCGGGCTTTTTCCACGAGTATATTTAATGCAGGAGCCACAGTAGGAGCATTGGTCGCTCCAATTTCTATTCCAATAATTGCCCTTCATTATGGGTGGGAAATGGCTTTTATATTAATCGGGGCATTAGGTTTTATTTGGATGGGTTTTTGGGTGTTCATGTACAAAAAACCACACCAGCATCCTAACGTAAATAAGGCAGAACTGGATTATATCAATCAGGACACCATAGCAGAAACCGCAGCAAATAACGATGTTGAAAAAACTGAGTTGAAAATTTCATTTAAAGATAGTTTCAAGTACAAACAAACCTGGGCTTTTGCATTTGGTAAATTCATGACCGATGGCGTTTGGTGGTTTTATTTGTTCTGGACTCCGGCATATTTGAGCGATGTATATGGTTTAACTTCCGATTCCACGATGGCACAGGTTTTACTCTTTCTTTTATATGCCATTACCTTATTATCAATAATTGGAGGTTGGTTACCCACCTATTTTGTCGATAAAAAAGGGATGAATCCTTATGCAGGCCGTATGCGTTCCATGCTAATCTTTGCTTTTTTCCCTTTGTTGGCCTTATTGGCACAGCCATTGGGACATTATTCCTATTGGTTTCCGGTAATTATTATTGGTATTGCAGGAGCGGCGCATCAAGCCTGGTCGGCAAATATTTTTTCGAGTATCGGCGATATGTTTCCTAAATCGGCTATTGCTACCATTACCGGAATTGGCGGTATGGCAGGCGGAATAGGTTCGTTCTTTATAAATAAAGGTTCGGGCTTATTGTTTGATTATTCACTTACCACTAACATGAAGTTTTTTGGGTTCGAAGGCATTAAATCAGGGTACTTTATCATTTTTTCGATATGTGCTGTGGCTTACCTCATTGGTTGGATTGTAATGAAAACATTGGTCCCGGTTTATAAACCTATTACTGAATAATTTATAATTATGACAAAAATTGCATACAACCGTCGCAGGGCTTGCCATCCCGAGGACGTTAAACATTACGATACCACAAGGCTCAGAAAAGAGTTTTTGGTACAAAATCTTTTTGTAAAAGATGAAATTAATCTGAGTTACTCGCAATACGAGCGCTATATTCTGGGAGGTATTTTTCCTGTAGCTAAGGAGTTAACTCTGGAACCCATTGATGCCATTAAATCGGAATATTTTTGCGAACGCCGCGAAGTGGGTGTAATTAATATTGCCGGTGATGGTTCCGTGTACGTTGACGGAAAAGAATATCCGGTTAAAAACAAGGAGGCTCTGTATATTGGACGAGGTTCAAATGAAGTGAAATTCAAAAGCATGGATAAAAACAATCCGGCAAAATTCTATGTAAGTTCAACACCAGCACATGCCGTTTATCCTACAACTTTGGTAAACAAACCAAAAGCCAATATCCTGAATTTGGGTTCGCAGGAAACCAGTAACCAACGGACTATTTATCAGTTGATAATTCCTGGTATTGTGCAAAGTTGCCAGTTGGTAATGGGTTTAACCGAGTTGCAAAAAGGCAGCGTTTGGAATACCATGCCGGCGCATACACACGACCGGCGTATGAAAGCGTATTTCTATTTTGAAGTTCCCGAAAATCAAACCATTCTGCATTTGATGGGCGAACCGCAAGAAACCCGCCACCTTTTTATTCACAACGAGGAAGCCGTATTTTCGCCCGAATGGGGAATTCACTCAGGGGTAGGCACAAGCAATTATTCATTTATTTGGGGCATGGGCGGCGAGAATCTCGATTACACCGATATGGATCACGTGCAACCGAATGAGTTAAGGTAGTACTAAGTATAAAGATATCAGTATCAAGTATCAAGATGGTGTTTATTGTCTTGATACTTGATACTTAATACTAAAAGTCTTAAAAAAATGATAAACGAACTTTTTAACCTTTCCGGAAAAGTAGCCTTGGTAACAGGCGGCACACACGGAATAGGTATGGCCATAGCCAAAGTGCTGGGAGCCGCAGGAGCAAAAATATGTGTGAATGATATTTCCGATGAAAAACTGGCTGAATGCAAAGCCGAATATGCAAAAGCGGGACTCGATGTTTTTACCCTAAATTTTAATGTTACCAATGAAGATGCTGTGGATAAAGGCATTTCGAAAATTGAAAAAGAGGTAGGTCCCGTTGATATTTTGGTGAACAATGCCGGAATAATAAAGCGCATTCCTATTCTTGATATGCCTATTGCTGATTTTAAACAAGTAATTGATATTGACTTGGTTGCTCCTCTGATTGTATCTAAAAGGGTAGCTCCGGGGATGATTAAGCGTCGTCAAGGGAAAATCATTAATATGTGTTCCATGATGAGTGTTTACGGTCGCAATAATGTTTCAGCTTACGCATCGGCAAAAGGCGGATTAAAACTGTTAACCGCCAACATGACTTGCGAATGGGCCAAATACAACATTCAAATCAATGGTATTGGCCCCGGATATATTGCAACCGCTCAAACAGCGGCCATCCGTGAAGGCGGTCATCCGTTTAACGATTTGGTAATGACACGCACCCCTTCCGGACGTTGGGGTGAACCCGAAGATGTGGGTAATGCTTCCTTGTTTTTAGCCTCAAAGCCAGCGATTTTGTGAACGGACATGTACTTTATGTTGATGGCGGAATTTTAGCCAATTTTGGATATGTAAAAGGAGAAAATGATATTTAAACAATTAAAAATTGGTAATTAACAATGAACAATTAAAATAGAGAAATTACTAATTAATAATTGCCAATTACACATTATTCATTGAAATTATGAAACCATTTTTAAACGAAAATTTTATACATCAAACCGAGACAGCCGAGTATCTGTACCACGAGCATGCCAAAAAGATGCCGATTATTGATTACCACTGTCACTTGATTCCTCAGCAGATTGCTGAAAATAAACGGTTTGAAAACATTACACAGCCCTGGCTCTACGGCGACCATTACAAGTGGCGCGCCATGCGTACCAACGGAGTGGACGAGCGTTTTTGTACGGGTGATGCATCCGATTGGGAAAAATTTCGGAAATGGGCCGAAACGGTTCCGCATACCTTGCGCAATCCGTTGTATCACTGGACACATCTGGAGTTAAAGGGATATTTTGGTGTAACGGAATTACTGAATGCACAAAGTGCAAAAAGCATTTATGATCGTACTTCCGAAATGCTCCAATCCGACGATTACCGGGTTCATGGTCTTTTGAAAAAGATGAATGTGGAACTGGTTTGTACCACCGACGATCCTATTGATTCCTTGGAATTTCATGCACAACACCAAGGAGCCAATGCAACGCGCATGTTGCCAACCTGGCGGCCCGACAAGGCTATGGCTATTGAGGATGCTGTTTTGTACAACAGCTATCTGGACAAGTTGGCTGCGGTGTCGAAAATGGATATTAGCAGCTTTACCCTTTTATTGATGGCTTTGCGAAAACGACACCACTTTTTTGCCCAAAAGGGTTGCCGCCTTTCCGACCATGGTTTGGAAGAGTTTTATGCCGCCGATTACACCCAAACGGAAGTAGAAACTGCTTTTGCCAAAATACGCAGCGGAAAAGCGTTGAATGTCGAAGAAATTTTGAAATTCAAGTCGGCTGTGTTGTACGAGCTGGCAATTATGGATCACGAAAAAGGCTGGACCCAGCAGTTTCATATAGGTGCTTTGCGCAACAACAACCAGCGATTGTTAACCAAGTTGGGTCCCGATACGGGTTTCGATTCCATTGGCGATTGGCAGCAAGCCAAGGCTATGTCGAAGTTTTTAAACCGGCTGGATTCTACCGACCAATTGGCAAAAACCATTTTATACAACCTGAATCCTTCTGATAATGAAGTATTGGGCACCATGATTGGGAACTTTCAGGATGGTTCTGTTCCTGGGAAAATTCAGTTTGGTTCGGGTTGGTGGTTCCTCGACCAGAAAGACGGCATGGAAAAACAGTTGAATGCCCTATCGAATCTGGGTTTGCTGAGCCGTTTTGTAGGAATGCTAACCGATTCGCGCAGCTTTTTATCGTTTCCACGTCATGAGTATTTTCGCCGTATTTTATGCAACCTGCTGGGCAACGACGTGGAAAACGGATTAATCCCTAACGACCGCGAATTGCTTGGCCAAATGGTGGAAAACATCTGTTATAACAACGCAAAGAAGTATTTTAATTTTTAATAAAGATTTGAGACTATTAGAAATGAGATTTGAGATAAAGTCTCACTTCTCATAATCTCACTACTATTTATCTAGAAAGAAATGAAAGTAGTAACCTTTGGCGAAGTAATGCCCCGCCTGTCAGCACCTGGTTTTGAGCGATTTTTTCAATCGCCTTCGTTAAATGCAACTTTTGGTGGGGGCGAGGCCAATGTGGCCGTGTCGTTGGCCAACTATGGCATTAGCACCAAATTTGTGACGCGTCTGCCCAAAATCGATATTGCCGAAGCCTGCATCCGTGAATTGCGCGGTTTTGGGGTCGATACCAGCGAAATTGTTTTTGGTGGCGAACGCATGGGCATCTATTACCTTGAGAATGGTGCCGTCAGTCGTGCCAGTAAAGTGGTTTACGACCGTGCACACTCCTCCATTTCCGAAATAAAATCGGGTATGATAAACTGGGACAAGGTTTTTGAAGGAGCCGACTGGTTCCATTGGACCGGCATTACTCCGGCCATTTCGCAAGGTGCTGCTGATGTTTGTTTGGAGGCCATTAAAGAAGCCAACAAACGCGGAATTACCGTTTCCACCGATTTGAATTACCGCAAAAACCTATGGAATTATGGCAAAACCGCCGACCAGGTAATGCCGTTATTGGTTGAGGGATGCGATGTGATTTTGGGTAACGAGGAAGATGCTGCCATGGCGCTAAACATTCACCCCGATGGCGTTGATGTTACAGGCGGACACGTGAATGCAGATGCGTATCTTTCGGTATCGCAAAAAATCAGAAAGCAGTTTCCAAGGTGCAAAAAAGTGATAACAACATTGCGCGGTTCAATTAATGCCAATCACAATAGCTGGAGCGGGGTTTTGTACGACGGCAAACAACTTTTTAAAGCGCCAACCTATCAAATTACCGATATTGTGGATAGGGTGGGCGGTGGCGATTCATTTATGGGAGGTTTGATTTACGGACTGTTAACATTTCCCGATGATGACCAAAAAGCACTAAATTTTGCTGTGGCTGCTTCGTGCCTGAAACATACTATTTATGGCGATTATAATCGGGTAACTGTTGCTGAAGTGGAGAAGTTAATGAGTGGCGATGCATCTGGCCGGGTATCAAGATAAGGAACTCGCAGCGCCTGCTGCGGGAATTATTAATTTAATAAAGCGGAGCAGGCGCTCCACTTTCCAATGTTATGGCACGTTTTAAACGATTACATGTACTAAACACCATCACCGAAACGGGTATTGTTCCTTTATTTTACCATAAAGATGCTGAACGGGTGAAGCAGGTTGTAAAAGCTTGCTATTTGGGCGGAGCAAGGGTTTTTGAGTTTACCAACCGGGGCGATTTTGCCCACGAGGGTTTTGTCGATGTGAATAAATGGTGCGCCGCAGCTTGCCCCGAAATGATTATGGGCGTAGGTTCGGTGGTTGATGCCGGAACGGCTTCCCTTTACATTCAACTGGGAGCAAACTTTATTGTTTCGCCCAGCCTGAATCCCGATATGGCAAAGGTGTGTAATCGACGAAAAATTGCCTGGATGCCCGGTTGTGGAACGTTATCGGAAATCAATTTAGCGGAAGAACTGGGTTGCGAGATTGTGAAGATATTCCCCGGAAAAGAAGTGGGAGGCCCTTCGTTTGTGAAAGCTATAACTGCTCCTTGTCCGTGGACCAGCATTATGCCCAGCGGAGGCGTTTCGCCCGACCGTGAAAACCTTGAAGCATGGTTCAATGCCGGTGTAACTTGTGTAGGATTGGGTTCGCAGTTAACTCCCACTGAAGTAATTGATAAGGCGATTGGGCCTTCATCGAAAACAAAGTGCGCGAAGCTATTGATATTGTACAACAGCTTAAAATGAAAAATAAATAATGAGGTTTAAAAAGTTACTGGTTACTGGTCTTCATATTTTGGATTTCGGATTGTTGATTTCGGATTGTTGGCCTGCTTAATCCGCAACTGAGCCAAAGGCGATCTCGGCGAAGCCAATCGTAAATCATAAATCCGCAATTCTTCTCAATGGTTCTAATTTCTAAACTTTAAACTCGAATATCTAATTTCTAACATCTAAACTCTAAAACAATGTTAATAGAAAAGTATTCATTTGGAACCGGCGACCGGTTCGGAAAAGAAGGAAAAGCGCAACTAAAAGCCATCCAGGAAATCAATAAACTAGGCTTTCAGGTAGTTCCGGTATGGAACAAAAGTAACCGTGAACATACCATAATAAAAACCCACCCCAACGATGTGGCGCTTGAAGCAGCCGAGGCTGTTAAAGCCAACGGATATTTTGGTAAGTATTATGTAGATGCCGACCACATTGGCATGCAAACGGTGGATAACTTTATGCAAGCCAGCAACTTTTTCACTATCGATGTGGCCCATTTTATCGGACAAAAAACCGATGAAACCCAGAAAATGGCTTTTGTAAAGCATCACAACCGTTATCTGGGAGCCTTACAGATTCCGGGTATCGCTGAATCGTTTGAGGTTACGGAAACATTCCTCGGAAATGTAGCCGATAATTACCTGAATGCCATTAAAGAGGTTAAAGTAATATACGACCACATAGTGACAGTAAAAGGGGCAGCTAATTTCATACCTGAGGTATCGATGGATGAGTGCGACATTGCTCAATCACCGTTGGAGTTGTTTTTTATTTTGGCCGAATTGAAACGTGTAGGAGTTGAGGTGCAGACCATTGCCCCCAAGTTTACCGGTTTGTTTGCCAAGGGAGTCGATTATATTGGCGATGTAGCCCAATTTGCCAAAGAATTTGAGCAGGACGTGGCTGTTACCCAATTTGCCGTTAAAGAACTGGGTTTACCGGCCAGTTTAAAACTGAGCGTGCACAGTGGCAGCGATAAGTTTGCTATTTATCCAGCCATGAAACAAGCCATCGAAAAGTTTGATGCGGGTATTCATGTAAAAACTGCCGGGACTACTTGGCTTGAGGAAGTGATTGGTTTAGCTCAGGGTGGAGGCGAAGGGCTGGAAATAGCCAAGGAAATTTATGCAAAATCGATGGGCCGGTACGATGAGCTGACCGGGCCTTATGCTTCGGTTTTAAGCATCGATAAATTAAAATTACCCTCAGTTCAGGAAGTGAATGGTTGGAGCAGCCAGCAGTTTTCCGACGCGCTAACACATAATCAGGCTTGTACCGATTACAATTCCAGTTTCCGTCAGGTAATTCATGTGGGCTACAAAATAGCCGTTGAAATGGGCTCCCGTTATATGAATGCTTTGGAAACTTATCGCGAGGTAATTGAAAAGAATGTTACCCATAATATTTTAGACCGGCACCTCAGGCTATTTTTTAATTAACACCTTACCTCCGCAAGTCACGGGGTGACTAATTGAACAACAATTGTTCGATTTCTTCATCAAATTGAATCACCCCGTTACTTTCATCGTTTTCCCGAATGAATTGCGGATTTTAGCAGGGAAATCGCTTTTAAAAAAATCCCGAAAGGGATTTAACTTGAATAGCCCCGGCTGGTTGCTGAGCCTGTCGAAGCATAAGCCGGGGTAAATGAATTAGCCGTATAATATCGGCGCAAGAACCCTCGTTTAATTGAAATTTTGAGGAAATCATGCGCCGAAAATGGAAATTCAAATTTGAAGTTCTTAAAAGCGATTTCTCTACGGATTTTAGATAATGGAACCTATTTTGAATATTGCATTTTGTATTTTGTGTTTTGTATTTTGTGTTTTAAATATTGTATTTTGATTTTTGAATATTGCATTTTAATTGCCAATTTTAGGGGTGCTATAATTTACTCTGTATGCTTAGAATATTGATAATATGTATTTTATTGGTACAACAGGTTGCTTTGTTTCCACAATTAAACAGCAAGCTTATCAATAATTCTTTGTTCGAAAATTATACCGTTTCAAACGGATTATTGGATGAAAAAATTCACTGTGTTTTTCAGGACAGTAAAGGCTGGATTTGGTTAGGTACCTATTACGGCGCCTATCGGTTCGATGGGTATTCCTTTACTTCGTTCAATCTGAATAATGAGTTGAGTTTAATCTTGTCGAATGCACTCATACGGGTAATTTACGAAGACCCACAAGGAATAATCTGGATTGGAACCGATTTTCAGGGGCTTTTTAAGTACGATATTTCCAACAATGTATTGGAACAGTTCAAAAACAAGGGATTTACCCACAACTCAGTATGCGATATATTAGCCGATGAAAAACACAATCTTTGGCTGGGTACCGAAGGGGGCTTAAACTATTTTAATACATCAACCAAACAGATTGAACAAACATATACAGTGGCTAATAACCAGCGGATGCCCGGCAATTGGGTGCGCAAATTGTTTTTCGATCATAAGAAAGAGCTTTGGGTGGGTACCAACAAAGGTATTGCTATTGTTGATGCTCAGGGTAAAATAGCAAATTCGTATTTGACTGATTCCCGTTATAACGATCGCGAAAATGAGATTTGGGAAATATTTCAGGATAATTCAGGTAATATATGGATAGGGACTTATTTAGGTGGACTTTTGTACTGTGATGATTCCACCCATAATTTTAGAAAATTTGAACTCGATAAAACTAACAACCGCACGGTTACGGTACGCTCCATAATTCAGGATAATAAGGGCGATTTGTGGTTTGGCACCCGAGGCGGGCTGTATTCAATGAATCAGTTCAACCCTAATCCTAAGCAATATCTGAATGAGCAAAACAACAATTTCAGTCTTATTCACAATTCGGTACTTGACCTTTTTATTGACAAAAAGGGTGATTTGTGGGTGGGTACCCGTAATGGGTTAAGTTATTTGAATTTTGATAAGCAGTCCTTTGGGTATCTGATGGCATCAGAAAACAAATTGAATTCGCTGAACAATGGGGAAGTTTATGTTTTTTGGGAAGATAATCAACAGAAACTATGGATGGGTACCGAAAGCGGAGGTATAAACATTTTTGATGCCCAGCATAACCGCATTACCTATCTGACGGTAAAAGAAGGTTTATCGAGTAACTGTATAAAAGCCATATATCCAGATAATTATGGGAATGTATTAATTGGAACATACCTGGGTGGGCTGAATGTTTTTAATACCAAAACAGGCACTGTTAACATATTCAAACACAATCAGGACAACCCTGCCTCCATTTGCGACAATGAAGTATGGGCCATTGTTAAAGATTCAAAAAGCAGGATTTGGGTGGGAACCTCGAAAGGCATTGATTTATATAACGATAAAACTCAATCCTTTGAGCATTTCGGCGATAAATATGGAATCGGGTGGGTGGCTATGATATATGAAGACCGGAAACACAATTTTTGGCTGTATGCCCCCGATGTGGAACAGCTATTTGTGGTGAAAAACAACCAACAGGTGATAAAACTTGATATTCAGAGCCGGGCCATGTGCGAGGATAACGCTGGGAATTACTGGCTCGCAACCCTTGGTAATGGTTTAATTAAATTGAACCAACAGTTTGAGGAGGTGGAACATTATTCCGTTAACCAAGGCATTAGCAATAGTATATTAAACGGAATCGTTAACATAAACAGTGAGAATCTTTGGATAAGCTCAAACAATGGCTTGTCGCGTTTCAACCTCGAAACAAAAGAGATAAAAAATTACTTTAGTTTCGATGGATTGTTGAACAACAAATTTAACTATGGGGCATTTTATAAAACATCGAACAATGTGCTGGCTTTTGGGGGCAATCGGGGTGTCGATTTTATTTACCTCGATAAAATTAACCGTAACAATTATATTCCACCCATCGTTTTAACCAGCCTGAAAGTTTTTAACAAAAAAATTGAACAGAGCAAGGGCGGAATCCTTACCAAACTTGTATCGGAAACAAATAAAATTGTATTGAAACACGACCAGAACATGTTTTCGTTCGATTTTGCAGCTTTGAACTACGCCAACAGCTATAAAAACAAATACAAATACAAACTGGAAGGTTTTGATAGAGATTGGAACGACATTAGTACTTCGCGGGTGGCTACCTACACCAACATCGATCAAGGTGAATATGTATTTAAAGTGATTGGTTCCAATAACGACAATGTATTTAACGAACAAGGGGTTGAACTGGCTTTAATTATTTTGCCACCTTTTTGGAAAACCTGGTGGTTCAGGTTGCTGGCCGTTGTTTTTCTGGTGGTGCTTTTTGTGCTGATACTGCTAATGATCCGTAACCGTGAAAAACTTAAACAGGAGCTGGTTTATGAACGTCAGACAGCCCGTAAAATTCAGGAAGTTGACCGGCTCAAGCACCAGTTTTTTATGAATATTTCGCATGAAATCAGAACGCCTTTATCGCTTATTATTGGGCCGGTTGATAAATTGCTTGACCAAAAAAACACCGATGAGGTAATTTCGAAGAACCTGCAAATTATAAAACGAAATACCACCAACCTGAATAGACTGGTAAACCAACTGCTCGACTACCGAAAACTGGAAACCGGGAACCTGAAGCTTGAACTCAGAAAAGGTAACCTGCGGAGTTTTATTGAAGAAATTGTGGAATCGTTCCGGACTACTGCCGAAGATAAGGAGATTAACTTTGAATTTAATGCATCTCAGCCTTCAATTTTCTTTTGGTTCGATGCCGATAAAGTGGAGAAAATAGTAAACAACCTGCTCTCGAATGCCATTAAATACACACCCGAAAAAGGACATATCTCAGTATCAATATCCATGGTGTTTGCCAATGATATTGAAGAAACAAATTTGTTGATACCTCCACTCGATACTGAAAATGCCAGTTTAGAAAAATACGTTAAAATTCGGGTTGCCGATTCGGGTATTGGCATTACCCCGGAAAATATTCCGAAAATATTCGACCGGTTCCGTAGAATTGAACAGAAGGAGAACGAGCAGGTGCAAGGTACAGGTATTGGATTGGCACTTACAAAAGAACTCACCAAGTTGCATCTTGGTCATCTTGAAGTAAAGAGCAAGCCCGGAAAAGGGAGCCGTTTTTCGGTATATCTTCCTTATGATGACAAAGGTGACGTTGACCTTGAATTACATACTGATGAGGTGGATAGTATTGAACCTCATCATACAGAACGGACCGGTAAGAATACCCAATTATTGGCTCTGGTGGTTGACGATAATCCTGATTTGCGTGAATTTTTAAAAACCCATTTTACTCCGGAATATGCCATTTTGGAAGCAAAAAACGGGAAAGAAGCCTGGGATATGGCCCTCGAAAAAATCCCCGACATTATAGTGGCTGATGTTATGATGCAAGGTATGGATGGCAATGAGTTGTGCAAACGGTTAAAACACGACGAACGTACATCGCACATACCGGTTATTATGCTATCGGCCTTAACCACTGCCGAAAACCAGTTGGCCGGTATTGATGCCGGTGCCGATGACTATATTACCAAACCTTTCGATGTTGGATTGCTCAAAGCAAAGGTTGACAACCTACTCAGTATCTGCAAAGCTTTACGCGAGCGTTACAGCAAAGAAATGATATTGAAACCTACCGATATTATTCTGGCTTCGCCCGATGAAAAATTCCTGAAACGTTTGATTTCCGTTATTGAGAAAAACATTTCCAAAGAATTCCTCGATGTGGAATTTCTTTCACAAAACATGGATGTAAGCCGTACCCAACTTTACCGAAAAATAGGCGCCCTTACCGATATGACTCCCAAAGAATTTGTGAAAGAAATTCGCATGAAACGGGCCGCGCAACTGATTGTTCAGAACAAACTCAATATTTCAGAAGTAACCTATGAAGTAGGTTTTAGCGATATTTCATATTTTAGAAAATGCTTCCGCGAAAAGTTTGGTATGAGCGCCTCGGAGTATAAGAAGAAAAATATGCTGTAACCTTTTTCATAACTGCCTTTACAGCCTTAACCTGCGTAAACATGGCTGCCGTTGAAGAGTTAATTTTAACCACACAGGTACAAAGAGAAAAAATGAACAATGTCAAACGTCCAATAAACAATGAGCAAATAAAAAAAAGGAAAAATGGCCAAGGAAGTAAAGAAAATCGATCCCGAAAAAATGGAATAAATTAGCATTTTGCAAATTCAATTACTTGAGCATTGATAGTTGTTTGTTTGGTATTGTCCGCCAATTGGCGGATTATTTTAAGGGAGATGAGTTGTTACAATGAAAGAATGAACACCATTCACTAACACGATATCGATAATTAAATTGCATACGTAAACAGAACCGGAAATTAGAACAAAAAAAAATTCAAAACTATGGAAACACCCGTATTGAGAGAAAAGGATATTTTTCCATCAAAAGAAGTTTTAGAAATTGCTTTAGGTGAGAGTTATTTGGCATTTGAAGAATTAATACAGAAAGTGACCGATACCCAATACGGATTAGAGCCGGTTTGGAATTATTACAACGACGGGAAAGCGTGGTTGTGCAAAGTGTGTTACAAAAAGAAAACAATTTTTTGGTTATCGGTGTGGGATAAATATTTCAAAACGGGTTTCTATTTTACTGAAAAAACCGGCTTAGGAATCAAAGAACTGGCTATTGACAATGAAATCAAAGAATCATTTAACCGTAATAAACCAATCGGAAAATTAATTCCGCTGACAATTACTATAAGTCTGAAAGAACAAATAAATGATGTATTAAAGGTTATAGAATATAAAAAGAGTTTAAAATAAAATAGGGGTTACTCAAAAGCTTAACTTTGGTTGTAAAGTGTATTAGTCGCTGGCAAGGTTTTTATCAGTTGATAGTTTCGTCGCTCCGAAATACCAACAACTTACCATACTACCATCCATTATCGCTAAGCATTTATTTTACCTCTTTTTAAATTCCCAGTTCTTCCATCCTGAAAGTGTGTGTTGTAACTAAGCTGCTCAAAAAATTAAGCATTGATTCATTTCTGTAAATAGGCTGCAATCTATTCTTTAATAATTACTTTTTGAATGTTCTCTGAACCATTGATGGTGGTTTTGCACAAATAAATTCCCCGCTCCAGTTCTGCTGTATTAATTTCAATCAGTGGATGGTTCCGATTCACTATTATTCCATTCATTTGTTTCACCAATTTACCGCTGATACTATAAATCATTAGGTTAGCCGTTGCGGTTTCGGTGCAATGTACTTTAATTTGTATCTGGCTGGTAAAGGGATTGGGATAACATTCTAAAACGGCAGTTTCTGCCATATTCTTATCTATTACAGAAGTAACAGGTTCAAACTCTGGAACCCAATCGAAATAATAAGCCGGCGAAGCGGTTTGCTTTGAAAAGATATTTTCCACAGTGTATGGTGCCGCTTCATCAGCCGTTAATTGGTGCGCCCACGAAACACGGCTTTCGGGTTTGTAACCCTCGCCCGAACAATTGTACTCGGCATAATAGGCGGTTAAATGGTTGTTGGTTCCGCTCCATTCGAGCCATCCTGCGGGCGAAATGTGCTTTCCTTCCTCTGTTTCAATAAAAACAGTTTGGGCATATTCTTTCCACGGACGTCCCAAAGTTGCTCCCGAAATGCTGGCATCGGCAATTAGTTTACAGTTTTTAAATACGTAGCCAAATTTATAGTTCTGGGGAGTTGCTGCGGCAGTAACCGGCGAATTGCGCAAACTTTTTATGGTACAATTCTGGAAAACAGCTACCGAACTGCCAAAAATAAAATCAACGGTACCTTCAATGTAGCAATCTTCGTGGTAAACACGGCCAGTGCCCCAAGTGTAGTAAGTATCTTGAAAGCCCAAAAAACTGCATCTTTGGAAAATCATACGGTCGCCTTTTACCCTCAAAGCCACGGCCTGTGAACCATTATAGGTGTTTTGGAAGGTGATGTTCTGGGCAATAAAATCGTCGGCATCAATGGCAATGGTGTGCGATGTTGAGGTACCCAAGGTAACTCCATCTACAACTTTTCCCGAATAGTCGTCCCATCGGATAATGGTGCTGTCGCGATATTCTCCTTTTAAGCGAACGTTTATTTTTCCTTTTTCGAGCAGTACTTTTTCATTATAAATACCTTTTTTAACCAATACATTAATGTTTCCCATGTAGTTGTAGGGAATGTTGTCAAACGCATCTTGAAGCGCAGTGTAATCGCCATTTCCAGCAATATCAACTACTATGTTCATATCGGGCGCCGGTTGCGGGGTGGTAAACGAAATTTCGTTGCCATACCCAATTCCCTCACTGTTTTGGGCATAAGCGCGCACATAATAGGTTTTTTGGCTTATCAAACCCGATAGGTAAGCGCTGAAAACTCCGATTCCTTCGCCCGCTTCAACCACCTGATCAACCACAGTAGGCGATGATTGTTCGCTAACGCAAAAGCCGGTCAACGATACGGTTAAACCGCCATCGAAAAATACGTCTCCTTTGGCAATAGCTCCCGTAGGACGCAAATCGGAAACGGCTACGGTAGTCACTCCCGGAACCGAAAGTTTTTCAAGCGTAGTAAATGTGAGTTCGTTTCCAAAAGAAACACCTGCTTTATTTACTGCAAAAGCTTTTACATAGTAGGTTTGGTCGGGTATTAATCCATCCATCAATAACGAAAACGAACCAACCTGCGACGGCGCCAAAATAACACGATCCGTGGTGTCGGGATTGGGTTCAGTACCCAGAACCAAACCCACCGAATCAAGCACCACACCTCCATCATTGGCCACATTCCCGTTAAACCAGGCTGTTTGGGTTGAAATTGTATGAATTTTGTCCGATGTAACTTCGGGTAATTCAGGAATCAATTCGCCTAAAGTTACTCCACTAAATTTTACTTTGGTTATGTTAAAATATTTTCCACTGGCAACGCCTCCCTGCAACCACGGAAAAACCCGTACCGTAATGGTTTGCTGGTTTTCAACGGTTATATTAGAATCGCTTATTTGATAGACAAATTCTTTTAACGCGGCACTAGGCAAAACTAGGTTCGAGTCAATGCGTGTGGCTGTGGCAAAGCCATCGGTGGAATAATAAATATTGGCCCGTACATTACTTGAACCGCCACTGTTCCCCAAAAAGAACTGCATTTGAGTTAATTGAAAACTGAGCCCTGGACGCGGTGTTATGGTAAACTCGCAATACCGGTCCAAATTTTCGGTAGTTTCGTTAGGCCAATAACCCAGCCCGCTGCCTGAGGCATAAACCCGTTGGCTTGTTTCAGTTCCGCCATAATCGCGTATTATGTAACTTTCCGATGCACTTTGATTGTTACTGATAACTCCTCCCGAGGTAATTACTGAGGTAGTGGTATTCACATTCAGTGCCCAAAAAACCGTTGCAGTATCCTGGGCTTTAACAAAAGAACTTGTGGTTAAAAACGAAATGAATAATAGTAACTTTTTCATGATTGCATGGTTTTAATAACTTGTTTCAGATACAGTAAATATGATGGGTGTTTTTTGAGGTTCGATGGTTGCCGCAATGCTCTGAATGTGGCCTGAGACTATAGTAAATGGTTTCGATAAATCATCGGGATGAAATTTTTCGCTGCTTGTAAATTCCAGACGGTCGCGCCCCACACCCGTTAGGTAAGTGAACAAAACACCCGATTGAGATTTGATAATCAATTTACCTAAAGGCATTACCAAAGCATCGAAATACAGGTAAAGCGAACCTTTTTCGTAGGTAATTTTTTTCACCTCTAGCAATTCTTTTGTTTCAGGATTCCAATTCCCATCGAAAGTCCATTCAGGAGTAACTGTTTGTGGAGTAGTATTTTTGGGCCAGACTTGTAAATTATCGACAAACCAGTCATAATTGCCCGCGTTGCGTGAACAACGATAAAAGTAATAACGGTCGCCATACAAATAAGGGCGGTTTTTTTCAGGATGCTCCGTGTCGAACACATGCTCAATGGACTTGTTGCGCATCAAAGCGGGAAATCGGCAATCGATAAAATAAAAATGGGCATCGTAATGGTGACGCGCCAAATAAAAACTATCGGCTCCCTGAAAACCGCAGTTTTTTAACACCATTTTTTGGTCCCGATTCACAGGCGCTGCATGCCATACGGCGGCTGTGTTTTTATGCTCAAAAAAGCTGGAATTCGAAATGTAGCACCAACCACGTGGACAAACAAAATCGACCGCTCCCTCAAAGTAACAACTGTCGTGATAATACATGCCGTGTTTGTAATTCCACAACGAGACGGTATCGCCACCTTTGCTTTTAACCGTGCAGTTTTTTAAAATAGTGCGTGTTCCAGTTCCATAAATGGCAAAAGCATGGGGCCCCACCTGAGGTTGTGTATTCTCGATGGTCAGGTTTTTCAGAATCACCTCATCGGCAAAAATATTTACCACCGCCGGACCAATGGCATCGGGGTTTTTGTCCCAATCTTCCCGTAACTGGTTGTATTCAATTCTGGTGTTTTCACGGCTTTCGCCCACCAGTGTAATATAATCGCGGTCAATCTTGATTTTTTCATGGTAAATACCATTTTCAACGTAAATAATCACACGGTGGTAACTATACATGGACAATGATGCAATAGCTTCCGAAATAGTTGAAAAATGGGCAGGGTTGTTTTTCGAAACAAAAAGTGTATCGTTTGGTTCCTTCCCTTCAACTATCAATACGTTGCAAACAAATAGCAGATAAAAAGCCGCTTTTTTCAAATCATTGTTTTTTGTAGGTTTCCAGGTACTTAACAAATGCATCATACGAGGTTAAGCCCGATTCCTTTTCGCAAGCTGAGGTAATCCAGGTTTCAAGGTAATTGGTTGGTTTCGAAATCATATCGAATTGTTTATCTGATTTGCTTATTTCTTCAAAATCATTGGGATTAAAAAAGATAGCAGCCCCAATATTGTAACGAAAAGCAGCAACATCTTCGGGGTGAATTCCCCAGGTACAAATAAAATTATCGGCTTGTTTTGTTAGGGTTGAATCGTGATAATTAATGCTGGTAAAAAAACAGACGGGTTGGCTGCTAAAGGCAAATGCCTCGACTTTTGCTTCGCGGATGCCTGAAAAAACGGTTACACGCACCAAAACATCTATGGTATCACCCCTGTAGGCAACTCCTTGCGATAACATTTCCATATACGAAATATTAGTTTCTTTACGGATCCTGGCAATGCGTTTTTTTACCGGATTGAGTAGCACCTGCTCGCCCTTTTCGGGATCCCATAACCTGACACCACCCAATCCAACCGTTTTTCCAACTTTATAAAAATCGGCTCCCCAGCCTTCTTTTTGTTGTTCAATTGTCGGATACCAGTCGGCAGCAGCCAGTTCTAAACCGGGACGCGTTTTATTGTAAACATCTATCGATACTTTTTGGTCGAAATAGAACCTAAGGGCAATCCATTGATTTTCAATGGCAGGCCCATGATGTTCCAGTTTATCATATAAATTGCCACTATCCGATTCAATTGATGTTTCCTGTTTTTCCTGGCCTTTCCATTTAAGGCTAATATCAGTCATATTCTGACAATAAGAATTGCCAGATATAATTATCAGGAGAATAAATAAGTATGGTTTCATTAGGTTTATATTTTAGTTAATTAATTGATTCAAAATTAAAGCGGAACCAATCGGAATTAACATAACCCGCATCGTTGGTTATGGTGTCGCCGGTGCAAAACAATCCGCATTTTGCCCCTATCCAGCGACCCGATTGGGCCGTAAATTCAGGTGTAATTGCTTGATAATTTGACGATATGCCGCTAAATGCAAATTTACAGATTCCGCCAGCATTGATAGTTACCTTTAAAACAACCGATTCTTGCTCCCAAGGTATTTCGAACAGTGTTTGTTCGTTGTTGCCTTTATCGGCATGCTGACATATTCTGTAAACCAAAAAATTTGAAGTTGATTTTCGCTCTACCCCAATATATGCGTAATCGGAGCCCATAATGAGCAAGCCTGTTTTGTCGCCGGGTTCCTTTAAAAATAAATCGAGTTTTGTTTCCACTGAAAAACTATCGGAAGGAAACTTTTGTAGCAACAGATTAGGCACTTGCCATAAATTTTCAGCATTAGGCATAACCCAGGCATTCAGCCGCAAAAATCCCAGATTCGCGGAAGGCGAACCCCATTTCGGATTTATGTTGGCAAACCATTGCCAGTTCAGGTTTAAAAAAGGGGTGTTAAATTCGTCGGAACAGCTATGGATAAAACTTTCGGATGGAATCGGGTGGGCTTGGATTTTTAGTTGATGAACGGGTTCACCCAAACCTGAGGCATCGATGTTTGCACCAATCTGTGGCCAATTATCAACCCAATGCATCGGTTGTAAGTGAACAATACGGCCATAAGCGCCCTTATCCTGAAAATGGAAAAACCAATCGTTCCCTTTTGAATCGGTTATCCAAGCTCCCTGATGCGGTCCATTGATTCGAGTATTTCCCTGATGCAACACCTTGCGGCTTTCGTAAGGACCATAAATGTCTTTTGAATGCATAACCAATTGCCACCCTTCAGTAACACCACCGGCTGGAGCAAAAATATAATAGTAACCGTTGCGCTGGTACATTTTGGGGCCTTCCACCGTTTTGTTTACATCGTGACCGTCGAAAACCATTACCCCATTATCGAGAAGCTGTTTTCCGTCGGCACTCATTTGGTGCAAAACCAAGGTGCTTTTTATTCCGGCTCGGCTTCCCGCCCAGGCATGAACCAGCCAGGCTTTTCCGTTGTCGTCCCAAAACGGACAAGGATCGATCCAGCCTTTACCGCTTTGAACCAAATGCGGTTTGCTCCAAGGGCCTTCAATTTTGGATGCGGTTACCATAAAAATCCCAAAGTCGGGATCGGCGTAATAAATATAGAATTGTGAGTTGTGAAATCGAATGGCGGGCGCCCAAACGCCATTACCATGCTGGGGTTTGCTGTAAACCGAGTCGGGTTCCAGTTTTTGAAGTGCATAACCTATCAGGTTCCAATGCACCAAATCGGTCGATTCTAACAAAGGCAAACCGGGAATACAGTTGAAACTGCTTGCCGTGAGGTAATATTTTCCATCGACATTTATAACATCGGGGTCAGAATAATCGGCATGTAAAATTGGATTGGAAACCGCTACGATATCCGTGGTAAGTTTTTTAGGCTCATTATTACAAGACAAAAGAGCCAAAAGACTGAATATTATTGAAATGCCAAAGATGAAATTCGTTTTCATTATTTCAAGTGTTTTGCCAGTTCCGGAACTTTTATTTTAATTTCAATGGCAGCAATTTTAGCCATTTCGAGTGCGCCGAATTCCGAAAAATGGGTATCGTCGCGTTTTCCATCAGGTAGCGAATCATTCATATTGGGTTCAATGTGCAAATACACAGGCAATGATGCTTCCGGGCCCAAAGCCGAAACATATTCCCAGCTTTTTTTGTGTATTTCGAGCAAGGGAACCTGCATGTCGGTAGCAATCTTCCTTGCAATGTCGGGATATTCGCCATGAGAGTCGTAAAACTGTCCCTGTTCATCGAACCGACGCCTAACCATAGGAGTTGCTAAGATAGGCGTTGCATTTTTTTCCCTTGTTTCGCGTACAAATTTGCGTAGGTTATATTCGTATTCTATTGGTGTTGCATAGCGCTCTAATTTTTGGATACTGCCATCGTTATGCCCGAACTGGATAATCACAAAATCGTTGGGTTGCAGCTTTTGATACACCGAATCCCAGCGTCCTTCGTAAATAAACGAGCGAGTACTCCGTCCGTTTTTAGCATGGTTCTCAATTAAAATATCATCGGTAAAAAGTTGCGGTAAAAGCTGCCCCCAGCCCCGTTCGGGCAAATAAAGCTTTTCTTTATCGGCCATGGTTGAGTCGCCAATCATATAAAGAGTAGGTTTGTTGCCTTGCCGGCACCCGATAAGGAGGATTATAAGGAGAATTGCGATATGCTGAGATTTCATTTTCATAAAAATATTTTCCTCAAAATGATTTTATTGGTTATTCGACATTAAAAGTGAAATTTTTTTATGCCTTTTACCCCTCTGTCTCCCGAAGTTTCGGGACAAATTGTCGACATCTCCCCTGCAAGCAAGGGAGAATGCCCTGATTGAGCATTGCTGCTGTATTTATGATTTTGCACAGCACTACTCCCTCCTTTATTAAAGGAGGGTTGGGGAGGATACTTTTTAATAAATAATAACTTGTTTCCTCTCATTTTAGCGAATAACCGATTTTGTTTAATCCATTGTCGTTTAGTTTTCTAAACGGTACGCTTTGTTGTTTATGGTTACATTGTTGAACATAACATTGTTGGCATTTTCAATTAATACCTCTTGTTTTACTCCGTTAAACTGTGAATTACTAATCTGAATGTTTTTTATAGGAGAACGTTCGTATCCGCGCAGATAAACGGCATAGTTGCTTTTCATTGAGGTAATGTTATCAAGATAAACATTGCGTACTATGGGTGTGTGGGTTCCGGCATCACCTTGTTCGTAATAAAAATCGACCAGTAAAACAGACTGTTTAACCTCACCGATTTGGCAATTGCGCATGTAAACATTCTCAATTACACCACCGCGCAATGAGTTGGTTTTAATCCGAAGGGCCCTGTCCAAATTGGGGCTGTCCATTTTGCAATTCTCCACAAAAACGTTACGGCATCCACCCGATATTTCACTCCCAATAACTACTCCACCATGGCCATCTTTCATCTGGCAGTTTCGTACAATGATATTCTCACTGGGTACGCTATCTCTTCTGCCATCTTCTTCGCGGCCCGATTTAATGGCAATACAATCATCGCCGGTATAAAAAAAACAATCTTCAACCAAAATATTTTTGCATGATTCAGGATCAAAACCATCGTTGTTTGGGCCGTGGCTTATAATTTTTACCCCACGTATAATGATATTTTCTGATAAAATGGGATGTATTTCCCACATGGGCGAACGCACGATGGTAATTCCTTCGATTAAAATATTTTTTGAAGTATGGAATTGGATAAAATTGGGACGCAGGTAATGCCCCTCGCCAAATACCCTTTCTTCAATGGGTAAATGTGCATCCGACATTTTAAGCAGGCTTTCGCGGTCGGCAATTTGGTTTGGAATTCCTGCATCTTTTTGCGCTTTCCAAGGCCACCAAGTTTCATTGTCGGCATTTCCGTCGAGGGTGCCCAAACCTGTAATGGCAACGTTCTCTAGTTCATATCCATAAATAAAAGGAGAGTAGTTCATACAATCATTCCCTTCGAAACGGGTTTTTACCACAGGTAAATAATGTGAATAGTTTTTTGAGAAAAGCAGGGTTGCTCCCTCTTCAAGATGCAGGTTTATGTTACTCTTAAAATGGATGGCTCCAGTTAAAAACACTCCTTTGGGAACTACAACTGTACCGCCTCCTAGCGATGCGCACTTCTCAATAGCATTTTTTATAGCCAGGGTACAATCCGTAATGCTATCACCAATAGCTCCGAAATCGGTAACAGTTACCTGGTTTTCAGGGAAAACAGGAGCCTTAATTTTTGCCAATATCTCATGCTGATAATTCCAAGCATTGCTGGTATTATTGTTATTGCTGCTTTTGTTTTTACATGATTCAGCCAATCCGATTACAACCATCATTCCTAAAATAAATAGTACCTTTTTCATTATGTTGTTATTTTAATATTGCCCTTGTTATTTATCCAAAGCCATGGCAAGGTATAAGAACGCTGCCACCCCTTTAAAATCATTAATCCTCCGATCAACATTTATATAGTAATTATAGGAACCATCGGAATTTTTAAAATTCAAAGTTCCCACATACACGGTTTCGGTTAAATAAAACCGCCCTTCCGAATCAAAATAGGTATAATCATTTATCAAACCATTGAATGCATCTTCTGCTTTATGCAGGTATTCACTAGGTAAATAGCCTTTTGTGGCTCCTTTTGCAAAAGCATACCCAAACATAGACGAGCATGACGATTCAATCCAGTTATCGGGTCGCGAACCTTTATCCAGAACCTGAAACCACAAATGAGTTTTTGCATCCTGAACCTTGGCCAACGCTTCGCTGGTTTTGTTCAAAATGGTGATAATTTTAGCCCTTTCGGGATGATTGGCTGGCAGGTAATCGAGCACATCAACCAAGGCCATCATGTACCAACCCATGCCTCGTCCCCAAAATTCAGGCGAGGTTCCCCGCACCGGATCAGCCCAAACATCATTTATCGATTCGTCCCAGCCATGGTATAACAATCCCGTGACCGAATCAACGGTATGTTTATATATCAATTCAATTTGATGAACCGCCTCGTCATAAAACTCAGGTTTATTAAACGCTGCTGCGTATTGACTGCTGAAAACATCGCCCATGTAAACTCCATCGAGCCACATCTGGTGTGGATACGATAACTTATGCCAGTATCCCCCATGGTTAGTTTTTGGTTGGTTTAAAAGCTGGGTGGCCAAGGTATCGGCAGCCTTTTTATATTTATCTTCTTTAGTATTCTGAAACAGATATAACAAAGTACGACCAGGCAAAACGTCATCTAAACGATACTTTTCCTTGTTGTACGTTGCAATTTTGCCCTCGGGGTCAACAAAGCAATCCATCCATTTTTGGGCATAATTAATATAAGCAGTATCGTATGTGCGTTCATAAAGTTGGCAAAGTGCATTGGTAAAAAACCCGTTGGTATAGGTCCACTCATTAGGCGAGAAGGCCTCTAAATTGCAAGCATCGGGGTATAAATCAATAAACGTTTTTGCTACCGTTTTACTCCAATTTAGGGTATCGGTAATTTTTTGCAGTGAGCTATTTAAATAGATAACTTTTAAATTGTTGATGTATGATTCCAAAGGTTCAATAGGGTGTTCCTCTTTTTTAGCCACCGTATAAAAAACAAACGGGCGCAAAGGTTCTTTAGGGTTGATATTGAGAATATAACCCAACAATTCAGGTGAATGGTCGCCATTCAAATCATACAATTTATAGGGAACCTGTTTGTGGTTGTTCATGCTAACCAATTGTATATTGGAAAAATTGGCTAACCCATAATGCTGTTTTAAATCGGACAGGTTCAAATATACCGTTTCAGTCTCCTGTGAATATCCATGAGGATACGATACCATAAAGACACCTTCCTTTTTCACCGATGCCCCTTCTTCAGGAGAGCAGGAAAGCAACCAACTAAATGCGATTAATAAAAAAACAATTCTAAGTAAATTCATCCTAATTAGTCAATTATGAGTTTTTGAAATAATTCCTGTCCCTCAATCCTTACCGCTACAATAAGCATTTGCCTTCCTTGTTTTGCCAGCGTTTCCAGATTTAACTCAACCTCAGAACCTGAAACCGGTAAATTAAATACATGGTGCAACTTTCTGCCCAACATATCGGTAACCGTAACCGATTGGATATTTTTATTATCAGGTGATTTAATTGTTATGCGTCCGACCGATGGGTTTGGAAACAACTGAAACCCTTTAGTCATATCATTTTCAACTCCTACAGAACCAATTGAGTACAAAGAATCAATTTGTTCCTGGCTTAAGGCATATCCATACAGTTGAACCTCGTCCATGATGCCATTTACATATCCGTTTTCATCAACACTGTAACTTATATAAAGGGGTTCGCCCTGAGCAATATTTCCTGTAGCATCGGCCACTTGACCAACCAATTCGGTATTGGCATATAAAAACAGTTTCTTTTCAGAGGTATCGCGCACAGCTGCTACATGAACCCAACTATTTTTAAGAAAAAGATTTTCGTTAGCCGTTACTTCACTTTTAACTACATCGTCGTCAACACAAAAACGGAATATACTTTTATCGGGGGTATAATAAACTTCGTAGCGCTTTCCTGAATGACCTTCGGTTTCGTTTTTTACATTGGAACCTTTAACAAGATACCGTTGAGAATGCGACCGGTCAACGGTGCTCAAATCCTGATTAATCCAAAAGGAAATGGTAAAGGCATTGTTGTCGAAATTTATTTTTTCGTTCTGTGGGTATTCGCAATACTGAGTAGTTCCATTAAAATGAATGGCTTTCCCGCTAACTCCGGTTACAAAATCAGCAGTTTTAATATTATAGGGTGTTCCATTAATTCCATTACCCGAAACATCGTTTACCAGAATGGGCTGATTAAACGAAAAATGAGCGATTAATTCATGTGGAAACTCGCTTCGGGTCATAAAATTCCATTCGGGACCTTGGGTTGCCCCGTTTTCGTTAACTTCATCCACACGCCAGTAGTATCTTGTGTTATGCTTCAAATTCGATACGGTGTAATTTGCATCTGCAACATTGATTAAAAAGGTTGGGGGATAGGTTGTTCCCAAATAAATAGTATGGTTTTTAGCACCTACGCCCTGTTTCCAACTCAGCTTTACCGTTGTACTTACATTGTTGGCACCTTGCGTTGGCGATGGGTCAGCAGCCGGTTTTGGTCTGCCGTCGGCCCCAAGGGTTGAAGCTTCTGCTACATTTGAAAACACCGAGCTATCAGAAGCATTGATAGCCCGTAATTTATATAGATAAGTTTTGTCAAACACCACATTGGTATCGGTACAAAAAATGGTGTTTGCCGGTAACGTGTCAATACAATTAAATTCAACGCCTTCGGAGCGCCAGACTAAGTAAGCTGTCTCATCATTGGCATTTTCCATCCACCATAAACTAATTTCTTTTATGTTGGTTAATTCGGCTTTTAAATCGGTGGGCGGAAGCATAAACGGGCTATTTGAAGATACTATGCTGTTTAAATATTCTTCAATGGCTGGATAAGTTTTTTCTTCCAGAATAGTTTGGTTATCATCAGCATTATTCGGATCCAGACCATTCTCAATCTCCCAAAAATCAGGAATACCATCTGCATCGGAATCGGTTGGAGCCCAATCAGAAAACAATTCAGGATAACCGCCGACATCGTCCAAATTATCAACAATACCTTTATTAGCACCATTTAATCCCCCGTAAAGAGCCGTGTCGTTGGCTACTTCCCACAACAATCGGCTATCCACCGTGTCGCGATATGGAATACAGGCCCCGGCATTTTGAATGACAAAATTATATGCATCTTCTGCTGTATGAATGGTTGTAATGTCAAAGGCAAATGCCGTATCGCTTTTTATGGAATCTTTTATGGCTGCGGTAACATTGTCAACGCCCAGCCAGTTATCATTAGTAACTGTGGGATATCCATAAACATAGTTTCCTTGAATGTAATACTTTCCATATCCGAAAACTGGGTCCGGATCGGGATCTAAAATCCTATCTCTGATAGAACTTGAAGTGGCAGGCCCGTATTTAAAATAATTGTTAACCATGTTTATATAAACCGGGCTTCCGTCAAGCTCACTGGGTTCGCCTCCATATATGCTATTCGATGCCCAATTGTAGATAACATTATTCCTGAAATCAACATGTTCCTCCCAGTCAGTAAACCATCGGGCTCCTTGAAACCTTGGGTTCCGGCTGGTATTATGCATAATTAAGTTATGATGGAAACTGGCAGAGTCGCCTCCCCAAATTCCTCCATAACCATGAGGGCCTTTTTCGTGAATGGAATTATGGAACGATTCAGCAACAATGCAATTTTGCATTGTAAAATTTTTGTTGTGATACATTGATGCCACTTCGTCAACACTCCACGAGAACGAACAGTGGTCAATGATAACATTATTACAGTTAATACAATTGAATGCATCATCCTGCTGGCCTGCTGCCGCTGAAAGACGGCTTCGGATATGCCTGATTATAACATTTTCGGCCTCAACATAAAAATTGTAATGGGCCAATGTAATTCCATGTCCCGGTGCTGTTTGCCCGGCAATGGTTACGTCACCATAATTAATTTTTAGCCTACTTTTTAAATAAATAGTGCCGGAAACCTCAAAAACAATGATACGTTGGTAATTCTGATTAATTGCCCAACGCAACGATCCCTCGCCGCTATCGTTCAAATTCGATACTTTTATTACCTGCCCGCCACGTCCTCCGGTTGCATATTTTCCAAAACCCTCGGTTCCCGGAAATGCAATCTGTTGAGCTTGTACTGAAATACTATTTGATAACAGTACAACCCATAGAAACAAAGTATAGGCAAAATGGAATATTTTATTTCCGGTTAGTATCATCTTGTATTTTTTTGTAGATATTAAAATTGCAATGGAAAAGAATGGTTGTTTTTTATCAATGATAAAAAGAGAGACTATCAAACCGACAGTCTCTCTTAAATTGATAACTAAATTTAACTATTTACGAATAAACACTTTATCTGTTGTAATAGTACCATCCGATAATGTCTTAACGATAATATTTACACCACCCAATTGCGGTTTAGCTAATTTTTGTCCTACGATATTGAAGTACTCCTGAGAAACTACTTTAGCATTATTTGAAATATTGTCTTTAACTGACACACCACCGGCAGTATAGGTTAACCCACATAACATTATTTTTGAGCCAGCGAAATAAACATAATATTCATAGTCGGGAACAACGTTAAGTGTAATGCCTGTGTAATAGATACCATCTACAGGTGCTTCCGTATAATTCGGAGCGGCAGCATCATAATAGGTTGCTGGTGAGGTCATCGGATCAAGATAACCACTCCAATAGTACAGTCCCGCAGCAAATTCATATTTATAGGCAGAACATGCTAAAGAGTCATCTTTATTAAGCAATGCTAAATCAGCTACAGGAACAGCAGCTACCCAGAATTTTTTATTGTAACCAAATTTGAAGGCTACATCTAATATACCACTTGTTGTTGACTTGAACATAGCAATTGAACAACCACCGCCATCTCTTAAAAGCTTGCCATTATATGGGTTGGTTTGTCCCTGAACCTGAGCTGCCTTATAAGTAACGCCGTTATATGTAAAATCAGCATCGGTACTTGTCTTGTATTTCCATCCCATGCCATCTCCCGCAGCTTCTTGGGCGGTAAAAGTAACATCACCAACTGTTATTTGTTGATTTGGTGTAAGTGCTATCGCATCGGCGGCCAAACCTAATCCAGTACAATAATCATCTGCAATCCATGTTACAGGAGTTTGTGCTTTTACAAACACTACAGCAGCAAAAAGAACTGCCGATAATAGTAATTTTTTTTTCATAACATTTAGTTTTTAAATTAGTAATTAGTAATTGATATACGCTTTATTGGTGTTTAAATAGGCAGACGGAATTAACCTATTCTATCTGTTCAATTATCTTTTTAATGCTTTAATTTTTTGTTCCATTAAAATACCAGCTAACCCCATTGGCGTGAAATATGGTTCTTTTGTTTACTACCATAATTGGGATATTCATAAACAAATTATTACCATTCAAGACACCGTTAAATTTCAGCGCTGATGAATTTACACAAGCCAATGAATAGGTATCGTTAGCTTTGGCAACATTTAGATATAGAGAATCAACATAAAAATCCTTAGTAGTGGTATTATAATATACTGGCAAATCGAGACCGGTTGCACCACTATAATTAAAATTTGATGATTTAATATTGATAGAAACAGCATCCACTGAATCATTTTCATTTTTGGTCAGTACAATAGTTACATCGTTGAATGAAGCGGTAGTATCTAAAGTTATTGTGCCCGAATAGGTCCCAATAACCATTCCAGCGACATTTTCGGTATGTGTACTTGACCTGTCAATTTCATCTTCGCATGATGCAAGTACAAATACCAGGAAGATTGCCAAAAGATTCAATATATATTTAGCTTTTTTCATTGCTTTCTTTTTTAAAGTTAATTACCAGTTATTCTGCAGTTTCAGATGTATAGCCAGGATTCTGATCAGAAGGTGAGATGCCTGTATTCAAACCAATTTCATCGGCTGGAATCGGACGCAACCATTTAAGGTTTCCATCGCCACCTCTCATGTTGTTTATGTCAAAGTTCACATTCCATGTTTTGTTGTATTTTACCAATTGACGGGTCCTTCGTAAATCCATCCAGCGATAATATTCACCCAGCAGTTCACGGGCACGTTCGTCAAGTATTACATCAATATTTTGGTCGGCTGATACATATCCACCCTGATCTGGATTATATCGTTGATAGGAAGCAAATGATGCAAGTTCAGCAGCACCAGCCCTGGTTCTCACATCATTTAAATAATTAAGAGCTTCACCCTCATTACCTGCCATCAAATAAGCTTCGGCAGCAACTAAATAAATGTCGCTGATATGCAATAATACAAAGTCGCGATAACCTCCGTTGGTTGTAGCTGCATTGACATCAGTAGCCGGATCGTCGAATTTTTTAATAGGAGGAATAGTACCTACCTTTGTTAAAGCTGTCAGGTAGTTTTGTTCATTATCAGTAGTAACAGTACCATCAGCATTATATAAAATCCATCGCACGGGATCGGAAGTGCGGATAATTTGCGAAACGTTTTTAGCTTCACCGCGAATAAAACGGTTTGCATTGGCAGTCTGGTAGTCGCTAATTTCCTGATTGGTTACGTACCATGCCGGGAAATAAAAGGCAATCCCCAAACCGGCTTGTGCATCAGCAGTTGCATTATAATAAGCCCAGTAACCCTGTTTTCCCCAATTACTGTTATTAGCATCGCCAGTATAATTATATACAGTAGTCATAAAAGTAGCATTGTAACGCTGGTCGCCTTTTTCATACAGATAGTAGGTTTTTGAGGTGGGGTTTAAATCAGAATCAACAAACTTCATCCCTAATGTTACTGCACCCAGATAGGTGCCAAAATTGTTTTGGTGTGAATTTCCTCCTTTTACTTTGTCTAAAAAGGCGTTTCTATCCAACTGGATGGCAAAAATAACCTCTTCATTTTGTTCATTATAAGGCGACCATTTATCTTCAAAGGGCAAAGTAAGCGAAACAGCATCGGCTACCTCTTTTGCGGTGGCGGCAGCTAAGGTAAAATAGCTTGTACCGTTAATTGAATAAGTACCACTTTCTGCATCAGTCAGCGTGGTTTCCATATCCCAACCTGCAGCTAAGTACACTTTGGCCAATAATGCTTTAACGGACTGTTTGCTAGCCCTACCGGTATTATCGGTAGCCGGTAAAAGGATACTGTTCGATAATTCAGCCAATTCGTCTATCATAAATTGATAGGTTTCAACCAGTGTATTTCTTGGATAGGAAGTTTCAGCCGTATTGATATAGTTTTTTATAATTGGTATGCGTCCAAACTGTTGTGAGAGTAAATAATAGGCATAAGCACGAATAAAACGGGCTTCTTCTGTACGAAGTCCCTTTTCGGTAAAATCCTCACAATTTCCGGCGTAATACAATACAGCATTGGCTGCATCAACCACTGCATACAAATTCTTATACAAACCTTCAACCGTTTCATTGTTTGAAGTAAGGGTGTATCCTTCAAGAGTAGGATCACCAGCGGCACGTATTCCTACATATAAATCGGTACCGGCACAAAAAATAGCAGGATCCTCATATACGGTGTCCAGCTTGTAGTAGGCTTGATTTAACAAAGTTTCAAAACCTTCTTGTGTTGAAAACTGTTCATCAGCGGTCACTGCTGATTTGTTATCAGCATCCAGAAAGTCTTCACAACCGGTAATTGTAAGAAATCCTACAATACAGATTAATGTTAATATAATAGGCGATTTTTTCATAGCGATCTGTTCTTTTTCTGATTAAAATTTTAAGTTAACACCAAACTGGTATGTTGTAGTGCTGGGACCGTCGTAACGGCTTTCTGAGCCTGCCCATTCGGGGTCGAACCCTTTGTATTTTGTAAACACGAATGGATTGGTAATATTCATATAAACCCTAAGGTTTTGGAATCCATATTGGTTAAGCAAGGTTTCATTGAAGGAATATCCCAGGGTTATATTTCGTACTTTCCAGTATGAAGCATCAACAATACTTGCCAGGTTGTAACTTTCTTTTTCGTACCATAAGGTACCAGCCCCATAGTTTTCGGCTGCCATCCCATTAACAAATGGAAAGGATCCGTAATGGGTTTGTTCCTGGTAAACCGGGTTTATGTATAAACCATCGGCAGTTACCCCGTCACAGTCAATTAATGTTCCTGCTGGAATATAGTAGTCTATATTAAGTTTGTTCCAACCTCTATAGGCATAATTGTAATATTCATATAATGACTCTGAATATACCATGTAATTTTGTTTGGTATATATCGAGAATGAAAAATCCCAGTTTTTATAGTTAAGTGTGGAGTTGAGGCTTCCTGTCCAGGCAGGGTCTTGACTTCCCTGAACTTTCCTGTCATTGTTGGCGTCAATAACCCCATCGTTATTCAGGTCAGCTATTATGGGCATACCTTCGTTCCAGCGATAAACGGTATAATAATATTCAGCTTGGGTAACCTGTTCACCTGGTGTAAAACCATTGTTTATTGCAGCATCGGTATTGGGCACTGTCATCATACGGTCGGTAACAATACCATCCCAAACATAGTTATAAATGTTGTTTACAGGTTGATTCAGGAACCAGGAGGCTGTCATTGGGTCTTCATCATCGGTTATAAAATCACTGGTACCATTGATTTTAATAACTTCGTTCTTATTGGCAGCAAAGGTAAAAGTGGTTTTCCATGTAAGGTCTTTAGTACTGATATTTATCGTGGTAAGTGATATTTCGATACCCCGGTTTCGTACATCGCCAAGGTTATCATAAAGAGCACCTCCCCCTGAAACCAAAGGAAGGTCTCTTAGAACAAGCAGGTCTTTTGATAATTTGTTGTATATATCTACGGTACCTGCTATCCTTCCTTCAAACAGTCCAAGATCAAAACCAAAGTTGGTTTCCGACGAAGTTTCCCAGGACAAACCATAATTAACCACACCACTTGGGTAGTACCCCAAAGCTCCCTGGTTTCCAAATGCATAATAATTGGGTCCATCAGCTGTGGTGTGGGTTGCATAATCGCCAATACCATTGTTGTTACCTGTAATACCATAACTCAAGCGAAGTTTCAGGTTCGATAACCAGGCAGTACTCATAAAATCTTCTTCCGAAATACGCCAGGCAACGGCTGCTGATGGGAAAGTACCCCATCTGTGTCCCTCTGCAAAACGCGATGAACCATCGGCACGGGCCGTGGCGGTAAGCATATATTTGCCTTTATAGCTGTAATTTAAGCGCATGGCATACGATATCATGCTATTTTCTCTATAATCAGAATAATAATCCTGCATTTCACCATCTTCCAAATTATACCATAAAGTACCTTCAATGGGGTTTATTACCTCCATATAATATTTTTCGTAGTTATAAGCATTCATACTTAACAAGCCCATGGCTCCAAAAGAATGATCGCCTTTTGTTAAATTATAGTTTATGATGTTATCCCACGTCCAGTCAAAACTTTGGGTTGAGGTGTAATTGGCTTGAGGGGTACTTCCTGTTTTGGAACCTTTATACTGGCCTGTCCTTGTTTGTCCATAGTTGGGCGATAAGGTCGATTTTATGGATAAATTTTCAATCGGGCGGACTTCAAAATATACATTACCTAATACCCGGTATTTCTTACCTTCTTTTGTTTCATCCTCGTTAAATAATAACGGATTGTAAAAATCAGAAAACTGCCAGGAAGCTGTTCCCATAGCCTCAAAATTTCCGGGTTTTACATTGTATTCGCCATTTTCATCGTAAGGACGCATAAATGGGTTTGCCCGAAAAGCACTTTTTATAGCATCATCGCTAGCATAATCGGTCTTAGAGTAAGCCAGATTAATGTTCAACCCGGCTGAAAAATAGTTGCTCATTTTTGTATCAATACTTCCCTTTATATTAAAGCGGTCCTGGCCATCTCCTTTGTATGTTCCGGTGTTTGTGTTATAACCCGTGCCGAAATAATAATCTGCCAATTCAGAGCCTCCGCTAACTGTGCTAAAATGGTTTTGTTCATGTCCATCCTGGGCTATCATACCAGGCCAGTCGTACGACTCTCCGTTGTTTAACATTTCTTTCATTACATAAGTGCTTGAACCATCGTGTAGCATTCCCTGTTGATGACTCTCGGGTGACATACGAAAAATACGTTGCCCGCTAACGTCGTTGGTTGAAAGAAAATTCAGAAACCGAAAATCATAAAATTCCTGTGCATCCATAAAATCGGGCATACGTGCAATCGTGGTCAAACCGTAGTATCCATCGTAAGTTACTGATGGTTTTGTTGAAGCCTTTCCCCCCATCGACTTCCCGCTTTTAGTAGTAACCATCACAACTCCAGCAGTGGCACGCGAACCGTATATGGCCGTTGATGAGGCATCTTTTAAAATGTCGATACGCTCGATATCCTGGGGGTTCAAAAAATCAATATCACCAACAATCACCCCATCAACAACATAAAGTGGGGTAACCTCTGAATTGATGGATGATTTACCACGGATTTGGATATCGTAACCCGATGATGCGCTACGTCCTCCACTCTGTGTAATACTTACCCCGGCAACAGCGCCCTGCATCGATTCCAGCACAGATGGTGACCCCCTTTCAACAAGGCTTTTTGTTTCAATGGAACCAACCGAGCCGGTAAGGTCCGATTTTTTCATGGTACCATATCCAACAACAATTACTTCATCAAGTCCAATTAAATCTTCAACCATGGTAACATTGATGGTGTTTTGGGTGCCAACAACAATTTCTTCGGTAAGCAAACCCATCATTGAAAAAACTGAAACAGCATCCTTTGATTGCACTGTAATGGAATAGTTACCTTCAATATTCGATAAAGTTCCTGTACTGGTACCTTTAATAATAACATTCACCCCGGGCAATTGCATGTCATCTGCTCCTGATTTTATAGTGCCAGTGACATTAATCTGAGCTGATGTATGAAGGGAGAAAATTACAATTAATGATACTATCCCAATCTTGATAATTCTGTTTCGAAAGTATTCTTTTATCATTGCTGTTACTTATTAATGAATAATTTTCAAAAAATGGTCTCAATTAAAATTACTAATAGAACAAAAAATGCAATAATCCCAGCTAGGATATAGTATTTCATGTGTTCTATTCTCTTTTCGGTATTTTCCATAATTCGCAATCGTATGCACAAATATATCTCAACGAATTAGAGATCATCCAAAGCCTCGTTCCTTTTATAAGGGGTAAATGTTCCAATAGGGGGTGTTGGTTTCCCAATATAGGGGTATTTATATACAAACAAAACGTATTAACTATCAGAAAAGCAGCAATATAAAACGTTTGCGTAACTATTTCCGTTAAGGTACACGGAACTTAATCCAAATGATTATTTGGAATCATTTTTTGTATTTGTTTATAAATTACTGAACATTTTATTTTCCAATCTGTTCTTATTTGGAATCAATACAAATAGAAATGAAAACAATACAAATTATCAGCTTAGCATTGCTTTTGTCTATTTCCTTTAATTCAAATGCTGCTACTCACGTAATAAAACAAACGGGTTTTTCTTTTTCGCCCAATGAATTAACGGTTACCGTTGGTGATGTTATTCGCTGGGAATGGGCGGGTGGAACCCATACCACCACTTCAAAAGTAATACCTAACGATGCTCCTGCATGGGATTCGCCATTGAGTTCAACCAATACTTCCTTTGAATATACAGTTACTGTGGCCGGTGTTTACAATTACGTATGTACACCCCATGAATCGATGGGTATGAAAGGTAGTTTTACAGCAAACATTGCTACTGCAATTAATGAAAATGCCTCATTATTAAATTTTTCTATTTATCCAAATCCAGTCTCTTCGTTTATTAACATTACCTCATCAATTGAAGGCGAAGTGGTTCTTTCTGATATTCTTGGCAAAACCCTTAGAACTATTCGTTTAAATGACTTACCAGTCGTAATTGATTCTTATCAACTTGATTTATCGGATTTTAAAAATGGAATTTATATGTTAACCTATATACCAACCCTTACAAAAAAACCGATAAGCCTTAAGTTTATAAAAAAGTAAAATCATCATCCAACATTTTTTAAGAGCCAAAATCAACCCTTTATAGCATAAAAATTTCATACTAAATTATATTTTGAAATGCTTTATTTATACTTTAGCCCATTAATTTGAAGCATTTTGATTGTTGACTTTTCTTAAGTCAGCTAAATGTTTCTGGCAATAGTTAACAATAAGTAATAAAGTAACCAATTTATTTTTAGGTATGGCAACAAAATTTTTTAAAGGGCTTTTTATAATATCAGCCATGGTATTAATTCCCTTTTGGGCTTTTGCCGAAGGGGGTTCAGCCGGTGCTTCTATTGGAGGCATCCGCATTGAGTTTTTCCTGTTCGCGTTAACATTGTTGGGAGTTGCATTATTTCATCACCAAACATTCTGGGTGGCGTTAATAGGACTTACCACGATAATTTTGTACAAATTATTTTTTATTGCGGATTATCCTTATGCTGAACATTTGTTTGGGACCAATTCCATAGTGGATCAACTGGTGCATAAAGAATTACGACAGGGGGAATGGGGAATTTTAGTTAACCTTTTTGGCTTGTTGCTCGGATTTGGCTTGTTGGCAAAGATTTTTGAAGAATCAGGAGTTCCTGATATCCTTCCAAAATACCTACCCAACGATTGGAAAGGTCCATTTGTACTGTTAATATTTGTTTTCATTCTTTCGTCATTCCTCGATAACATTGCTGCTGCCATGATAGGTGGTACCATTGCCTTGGTGGTATTCAAAAACAAAGTGCATATTGGATATATTGCGGCTATTGTTGCAGCATCAAATGCTGGGGGTTCAGGCAGTGTAGTTGGCGATACCACCACTACCATGATGTGGATTGATGGTGTTTCAGCTTTTAATGTTTTCCATGCCTATGTAGCTGCTATTGTTGCACTAGTGATTATCGCCTGGTTTGGCGCCCACCAACAAGATAAGCACCAGCAAATTACAGCCGATGTTAAACCAGGTGCCAAAGTAGATTGGGCAAATTTAGGTGTTGTTATTTTGATACTTATAGGTGCTATTTTATCAAATGTATATTACGATATGCCGGCATTGGGAGTTTGGTTGGCTATTGTTATGGGTGCTTTCTTTATCAAAATGCCTTGGAGTGAAATAGGTGCATCAATGAAAGGCTCTATTTTTCTTTTGTGTTTGGTAACTGCCGCATCGTTTATGCCGGTTGAAACCCTTCCCGATGCCTCTTGGATGACCGCTTTTATTCTAGGATTTGTTTCAGCAGTTTTCGATAACATTCCATTGACCAAACTGTGCCTCGACCAAGGCCATTTCGACTGGGGTATGCTGGCCTATTCCGTAGGATTTGGTGGCTCCATGATTTGGTTTGGTTCATCGGCTGGGGTTGCCATTACCAATAAATTTCCCGAAGCCCGCAATGTTATGCTTTGGTTGCGCAAAGGGTGGCACGTTATGTTGGCATACATTGTTGGATTCTTTGTATTATATCTGATTATGGGATGGGAACCCGCTAGTAATAAAAAACATAAGGAACCAGCCGAAACTTGTCCGGTGGAGAATTGCCCGGTAAAAGTCAAACTCAATGCTATGCATGCTATTGAAGTAAATCCATAACTGGTTATACGATTTTAAAAAGGGGGGTTTTCAACTGTTTGAGAACCTTCTTTTTTAATTTTCAGAGGTCGGTAGATAAATACATAACATAAAAGCAGTAAAATTCAGGATTAGATATAGTCTATTACCCCTCTGTCTGTCGACATCTCCCCTAGGCTTAGGGGAGATCATTTCAATTTAGCATTACTGTTAGGAATATACATCTTCCCCTTCACAAGGGGATTCCGATAGCTATCGGAACGACAGGGGAAGGGGTATATAGCAAAACAAACAAATTGTATGCAATTAGCTACTAACCTCTATTAATTCTTATCCGAAGTCATGCTCTCAAATAGTAATTGACATGTTTATCCCAAATTATGCTGAATTTGGGATTATTTTTCGATTTAAAATTATTTAGTACTAATATTTCACAATTTATCGCCCTAATTCAACACTTCGGCTACTCTTTTTTTTATAGCTTTTTCATTTAATGCAGATTTGCACAGTAAAACAAGCAAATGCATTAGAAAATGAAATCAATTCTGTACCTCATCCTTACAATTTTAACGCTAACCGGGGCAGCACAAACCACCATTACCGGTATTGTAAAAGACAAACAAGGTGTTTTGTTGGTTGGAGCCAATATTTACCTCGATGGAACTTATGACGGAACTACCAGCAATGCAAATGGCCAATTTAATTTAAAAACCGGCGAGGAAGGTAAACAACTACTGAAAGTAGATAATATTGGCTTTGAAAATTACACTCAAGAGCTTGATTTAAATGGTACCTCTTTGAATCTGAACATTGAGCTGCATGAGGCTTTTAATGAATTGGAAGCGGTAAACATTTCAGCGGGGACTTTCGAGGCCGGCGATAAAAAGAAATCGATTGCCATAACATCGCTCGATATGGTTACCACACCCAGCGCAACACGCAATATTTATGGAGCCATTCAAACCTTACCAGGTACTACTACCAATGGCGAATCGGGCAAATTGTTTGTAAAAGGTGGCGATGAAAATGAGTCAAAAACTTTTATTGACGGTACGTTGGTTTATGTACCCTACAGCTCCTCAGCCCCCAACACATCGGTACGCGGAAGGTTTAACCCCTTTATGTTCAGCGGAACCATGTTTAGTACCGGCGGCTATTCAGCCGAATACGGGCAGGCACTTTCCTCCATACTATCACTTAAAACCAACGAAATGCCAGTACAAGACCAGCTTAATATTTCATTGATGACCGTGGGAGGCAGTTTGGCTGGGACTAAAACGTGGGAAAAATCCTCACTCACCACTTCACTAAATTACAACAATTTAAAACCCTATATGAGTCTGGTTCAACAAAACACTCAATGGGAGAAATACCCCGAATCGCTATCAGGCGAGCTTACTTACCGACAAAAAACTGCGAGATCGGGCTTATTCAAGCTTTATGCCAATGTAGGACAATCAAACTTTACTTTGAGCGAGCCAAATATGGACCATTTAGACGGACAAAACCAATACAATTTGGTTAACAACAATGTATTTATAAACGCTTCGTGGGCGGGCGAATTAACCCACAATTGGATTTTAACAACCGGTCTATCTTATACCCATAATGTGGATTATGTTACAATGGATTCATCGGATTACAACGAGTTTTTAAACGGAACCCATGCTAAAATAACCATGGGAAAACTAATGAATAATACCCTACGCATAAAAATGGGTGCCGAGGTTTTTGCAAAGGAGTTTACCATGGAATACCTGAGCAGGTGGGATTCAATAAATAAGGGTTTTACTAACAGAACAGCCGCAGCCTTTGTTGAAGCCGACATTTATGCGAATACCAAATTTGTAACCCGTATGGGAGTCCGTGCAGAATATTCAGACTATCTGAACAAAAGCAGTGTATCGCCACGGTTTTCAGCAGCTTACAAAATCACGGAAAAAGGCCAGTTATCCCTTTCTTATGGATGGTTTTTACAAGACCCTGCCGACGACATTCTCTTATATACCAAGTCGCTCAACTATGAGCGTGCCGACCATTACACCTTCAATTATCAATTTGAAAAGGATGAGCGCGTATTAAGGTCGGAACTGTATTACAAGCAATATAAAAATCTGGTAAAATTTGCAGGCGATGAATTCTATAATCCTGAAATTTATAACAATACAGGAAAAGGGTATGCGTATGGCTTCGACTTGTTTTGGCGCGACAATAAAACCATTAAGTTTGGCGAGTATTGGGTTTCGTATTCCTACATCGATTCAAAGCGCGACTTTAAGGATTATCCTCAGATTGCAATACCCGATTATACCAGCAAACATAACCTAACGCTTGTTTACAAACACTGGATAGGCTTGCTACGCTCACAACTTGGAGCAAGTTACAAACTGGCATCGCCAAGGTACTACAACAATCCAAACAGTGTGGTATTCAATAATGAAAGAACCATTCCATATCAAACACTCGATTTAAACTGGAGCTTTTTATACCGGCAAAATGTGATAATTTATGCTTCGATAAGCAACGTGCCCGGATTTAAACAGCATTATGGTTACAACTACACAAGTACCCCAAATGCTGATGGAGTTTATGAAGCAACACCCATTTTACCCGCAGCCAAGCGCTTCTTTTTGGTAGCTTGTTTTATTACACTTTCGCGACAAGGGGATATAAACCAAATGGATAAAATAAATTAATATATACATTTTAAAAATTACAACTATGAAAAAAACAATGTTAGTATCAGCAGCACTTTTGTTTGCAGGATTTTTAATGGCCGCCGGACCAAAGTATTATCAAAAAATGGGACAAACTTTACCCAAATTTGGCGAATGTAAATCCATTGACGATTATCAGAATCTGGCCAACCAGTTTAGTGTAATTGCCAATGTTGAAATAGAGGAGTGGCTACCCGTGTATTACGAAGCCCAATGCTATATTTTAATGAGTTTTATGGAGAATGAAAGTAGTGCCAAAAAAGACGAATATCTTGATAAAGCCGAAATAGGCATCAACAAATTGTTGACATTGGCACCCAATGAATCAGAGGTTTACACGTTGCAAGCTTTTTATTATACGGGTCGTTTGGTGGTAAATCCGCAAGAGCGTGGGCAAAAATTCGGGCAGCTTTCAGGCCAGGCAATTGGCAGGGCATTAGGAATTGAACCGAACAATCCGCGAGCTCAGTTTATTCAATTGCAGAATGAAATCGGTACTGCCCGCTTTTTTGGAAACGACATCAAACCCTATCTTGCAAAAGCACAGCTATTGCATGACGGCTGGGACAATTACAAGATAAAATCGCGACTGCATCCTCGTTGGGGAAAAAACCAAGTAGAATCACTAGTAAAATCACTTCAGGGATAAATTTGAGATTAGGGAAAGCCTAACAAACTTTGGAACAACTTGAACCAACTAAAAACCTTTGGGATTTATTTCCCAAAGGTTAAAAATTGTATATTTAGATTTTAACATGATAAACATGCTTAAACTATTACAATATGTAAATCCTTATCAAAAACTCTGGAAACTGTTTTTGATAAATCTCATTATTGCCTTATTGACCATGTTATTGTTTTGGCGCGGCTGGCTTTCAAGTTTTTCTGAATTTAGTATCACCTTAGTTTGGGCATATTTTATTTGCATAACACAATGGACTGGACATGTTTATATTAATAATAAATTATCTGAACGTTTTTCGTGGACTGATAGACCTGTAAAGAGGACACTATTGGGTGTAATTTTTGTTATAGGGTATGGCATTGTTGCTTACCTGATTATTCAAACCATTATGATGCGGCTGGTTTATGGACATTTCCCTGAAAACTATATTAAATGGGCTTTACAATCAAGTATTTATGTTCTGATATTTTCCTTTATTATTACGTTATTTTTTACAGCTGTAGGTTTTTTAAAGGCCTGGAAAAATTCGGTGCTTGAAGCTGAACAGTTTAAGACCCAAATGCTTGCATATAAATACGAAGCACTGCAAAATCAAATTAATCCTCATTTCCTTTTTAATAGCTTTAATGTACTAACCGATTTGGTTTACGATGACCCCAAAAAAGCGGTGAATTTTATCAAGCAATTGAGCCAACTTTTCAGGTATGTGCTCGATAACCGCGAAAAAGAGCTGGTGCCTATTGCTGATGAATTGGAGTTTTTGAAATCATATACTTTTTTGTTGAAAACCCGGTTCGAAAACAAACTTACGCTTAATTTTGATTTAGATTCGAAACCAAATGAACTCATTGTCCCCATGGCCTTGCAGCTATTGATTGAAAACTGCGTGAAGCATAATGAAATATCAACGGCCAAGCCCTTAACCATTAATGTTACACGTACTCACGATTATATTGAAGTAAGCAACAATTACCAATTTAAAAATGTGGGCAACGACTCAAAAAAAACCGGGTTGGCCAATATTAAACAGCAATACAGCTTTTTTACCGATAAGGAATTGATTATCGAAAGTAATGACGAGATTTACCGGGTTCAAATTCCAATTATAAAAGCCGACGAGAAATGAATGTACTTATAATTGAAGATGAAACCCGTGCAGCCAATCATTTAGAACGCTTAATCGGCAGCGTTGCCCCTGAAATGAAGGTAATAGCTAAAATTGAAACCGTACGCGAGGCCGTTCAGTTTATTAAAGCAAATCATGCCATTAACTTGATTTTTTCGGATGTACAATTGGCCGATGGGCTTAGTTTTGAAATATTTTAACAGGTAAAAATTACCTGTCCCATCATTTTCACCACCGCGTACGATCAATATGCCATTGAGGCATTTAAAACCAATGGCATTGATTATTTGCTGAAACCGGTTGAGGAAGAACGCATGCAGCAAGCCATTCAAAAGGCTAAACAGTTTTCACCCTCCTTGCAGATTGAAAGTTTATTGAATTTATCGAAAGCAAGCCAACAACACGCCAAAAAATCGCGGTTTATGGTAAAAGTAGGCGATAAAATAAAGACCATCCCCATTGCAGAAATTTTGGCTTTTTATAGTCTCGAAAAGGGAACCTTCCTTTTTACACAAGGCAAGCGAAGTTACCCAATTGATTACTCGTTAGATGAACTTATAGATTTGCTTGATACGGAGCACTATTTTAAGATAAACCGAAAACACATTGTATCCATTAATGCGTGTTCAAGCATGGTAGCCTATAGCAACAGCCGTTTGAAATTAAATATTGATGGCCTTGACGAAGAATTGATTGTTGTGGCTCGCGAAAAAGTTCAGGATTTTAAAGCTTGGTTGGATAAGTGAGGAGATTTGTGGTAGCAAATCGCTCAATTTGGGTGAAAGACAAAATTCAAAAAAACAAGAAGAATTCCCGGGATAATCGATTCAGCATTTCAAATGCTGAATTTGGGTTTATGCAACATCTTATATTTTTTTGCATTAGAGCGAATCCTAATTACCTTGGCACATTATTCATATAAAACAAACCTTAAAATGAAGAAAATACTATTTTATGGATTGGTTGTTAGCTTTTTTATGGCTTGCCAACCGGAAAAACCCTCAACAACAGAGCCCTCTTTAATAAAAAAGAGTGAACTCAAGTTGACCTCCGACATACAGACTCCTGAAGTATTGTGGAGCTTTGGGCGATTGGGCGATGTGCAGGTTTCGCCCGATGGAACCCAACTTTTGTACGGGGTTTCGTATTTAAGTATTGAACAAAACAAAAGCAATCGGGAGCTTTTTATAATGGATGTTGATGGTGCCAATAAAAAACAAATCACACAAACAAAATATAATGAGTATAATGCCGTTTGGCTCCCCAACGGAAAGCAAATTGTATTCCTTTCACCAGAATCATGATCGGTGCAAGCCTGGATTATGAATACTGACGGAACCAATAAAAAACAACTTTCCGCTGTGGTTGGTGATATTGCTAACTTAATTCTTTCGCCCGATGGCACCAAAGTTTTGTTTACCACCGATGTGAAAGTTGATAAAAACACCGCCGACATCTATCCCGATCTTCCAAAAGCCGATGGACGAATTGCTACTGATTTAATGTATCGTCATTGGGATACATGGGAAGACGGAGCTTACAGCCATATTTTTGTAGCCACTTTCGATGGAAATTCAATTGCTGATGCTAAGGATATTATGCCCGGTGAACCTTTCGATACCCCATTAATGCCTTTCGGAGGAATTGAAGAAATTAGCTGGAGCCCCGATGGCAAACAAATTGCCTACACCTGCAAAAAACTAAAAGGGAAAGATTATACCTTAAGCACCAATTCCGATGTGTATTTGTATCGTTTGGAAAACGGTGAAACCAAAAACCTGACTGAAGGAATGCCGGGATATGATCGCGCCCCATTTTTTGCCCATGATGGAAATAAAATATATTGGTTGAGTATGGAACGAGGTGGTTTTGAAGCCGATAAAGAGCGCTTGTTTGTGATGGATTTTGAATCGGGCGAAAAAACCTACCTAACCGATAAATTTGATTACAGTCCATCAAGCCTGACTTGGGCTGATGCTGGTGAAAACCTTTACTTTGTAGCAGGTGTAATGGCTACGTTCCAAATTTATAAAATGAATATAGCTTCAAGGGAAATTAAGGCAATTACCGAGGGGATGCACGATTATCATACTGTTGCATTAGCCGGTGAAAAACTTGTGGGTGAAAGGGTATCGATGACTAAACCCGCTGAAATATATTCCATTAATCAAGCAACGGGTGAAAACACCGAACTATCATTCGAAAACAAGCACCTGCTTGATCAATTAACGATGGCTACCGTTGAAAAGCGCTGGATTAAAACCACCGACAACCAAGATATGCTGGTTTGGGTTATTTATCCACCCCATTTCGACAAAACAAAGAAATATCCGGCTATTCTTTATTGCGAAGGAGGACCACAATCTACATTAAGTCAATTTTGGAGTTACCGGTGGAACTTTAACCAAATGGCATCCAATGGATATATTATTGTTGCTCCAAACCGCCGGGGTGTCACCACAATGGGCCAAGCCTGGACTGACCAAATTAGCAAAGATAATAGTGGTCAAGCCATGCAGGATTTATTAAAGGCAATCGATGTTATGAAAGAAGAGCCCTTTATTGATAAAAACCGCTTAGCTGCTATTGGTGCTAGCTTTGGTGGATTCTCCGTAAACTGGTTAGCCGGAAACCACCAGGGCCGTTTTAAAGCTTTTATTACACATTGTGGAGTATTTAATTCTGAAATGGAATACATTACCACCGACGAAATGTTTTTTGATAATTGGGAAAAAGGAGGTGCACCATGGGAAACCAATAATAAACAAGCCATGAAATCGTATGCCGGTTCGCCCCATAATTTTGTGAAAAATTGGAATACCCCAATAATGGTTATTCATGGTGAACACGATTATCGAATTCCATATACCCAAGGGTTGGCGGCATTTAATGCAGCACAATTGATGGGCATTCCAAGCAAGCTGTTGTTCTTTCCTTCGGAAACCCATTGGGTGTTAAAACCTCAAAATGGTATCTTATGGCAACGCGAGTTCAAAGGTTGGCTCGACCAATGGCTTCAAGGGCCTGAGTCAAAATAGATACAAATAAAAAATCCGGAAAGTTTATTTCCGGATTTTTTATTGTAGTTAAACAAAAGTTAGTTAGTCAAACGCGAAAAACAATTTACAAGAATGTAATATATTGAATATATTGCATGTGAATATTTTCAGACATGTTTTTTATGTGGTTAAATCTACCAGGTTTTTATATCTTAAATGAATTTTATGGTAGAATTTGCTTAATTTTTATTCTCTGTTAAACTGGGAAAGGCATAAAAAGTTGTAATACATATTTACTGATAACTGATTTTAATGCTAAAGTACCTTATTAAACTATACCGGTGCGGTGGGCAGGCGAAATTTGGCGTGGAATATAGATAATTCTTGAATAGTAGCCATATCAATTGGAAAACAACAGATGCTCTTTATCGCAGAAGGTGATTCGGAGAAATTATAGAATTATCTAAATTCGGAAATTTCGCTTGACTTTTGGTCCTTTTGGTCAAGTAAAAGGACAAAGAAGGAAAAATTTGTAGGGTTTCTCACGTTCGACTAGTTACTGTTTTCCAGATTTTCCGCGTTCGGATCCGGTTTGTTTTTTTCTGTCAAATCGGTCAGGTAATTTTGTATCCGCTTCCTAATGGGATCGTTTACCAGATACATAAAGCGCTTGTAAGGATTGGTTACAAAATCCTCCTCCGACATCCGGATAGCAGTTTTACCCTTAAAATCGGCCACGGTTATTATCCGCATCAATTGTTTTCCATCGGGTCGATGAATAATTCTAATATAATCAGTTTCTGCAATTTTTTGAGTGATCAATAAAACAGAATCTCCATTGGTATAATTTTCCATCCAGGCATCCTGTCCATCAACTACTTGCTGTTGAATCATGGTATCCAAATCATGTCTCCATGCAGGTTCTTCCCAATGATTTGTTATGTCAGCAATAATAAAATAATACATTTTGTCAATTACTGCCATTTCAGTAATTAGCCGCTCCTTTGGTTGAGTCAGCCCTATTGCGAAAGGGATTGCACCTAGAATCAAAGCAATAATTATAATTTTAATGCGAGCCTTCATCAGTTAAGATTTTCATTAAAGATAATTATATTTTAATATGCACCGCAGCTATAAATCAGAAATTATAACTTTCAATTGGTTCCTTACTACGGTATCGCCTTATTGAAGTTTTAAAATGCGCTATATATAAAGTTTTCTATTTGACCAAAATAGGAATTTCTATGGGTGAAATGAATTTGTTTGCCTATTAAAGTTTTTTTTCGGCTTAGCTTACAGGGAACAAAAAACTCCCAAGATAAGTTGATTACCGCGGGAGCTTTTTTAGATTTAATTTTATAGGTCAGCTAACTTTATGAAACAAAATGGTAGTGCGGACCAAACCGTTCAAAAGCAGCTTTATCAAGTGATTCCTGATGGTTTGGGTGAGCAATGCTTATAATTAACTTGGCCCGTTCTTGCAACGATTTACCATACAGGTTTACCGACCCATATTCAGTAACCATCCAATGCATATTGGAACGGGTAGTTACTACACCGGCGCCTAAATGCAGCATGGGTGCAATTTTGCTCATTCCTTTTTGTGTTACCGATGGCATGGCAATAATGGGTTTACCGCCTGGACTCATTGATGCCCCCCTTACAAAATCAATTTGGCCGCCAACCCCTGAATAGTGCTTAGTACCAATTGAATCGGAACAAACCTGACCGGTAATATCCACCTGAATAGCAGAATTGATAGCCGTAACTTTTGGGTTGCGGCAAATTACATTAATGTCGTTGGTATAACCCACATCTTTCATAACAACACCAGGGTTATCATCTACAAAATCGTATAATTTCTTACTTCCCATTAAAAAGGTCGAAGTCATTTTGCCCACATCAATTCCTTTCATGGCCCCATTAACCACTCCTTTTTCTACTAAGGGTAAGATACCGTCGGCAAACATTTCAGTGTGCACCCCAAGGTTTTTATGGTTTCCCAATTGGGCCAATACCGCATTTGGAATTGCACCAATTCCCATTTGCAGCGTGGCTCCGTCGTCAATCAATTCGGAAACGTTCTTTCCAATAGCCACTTCAATGGGGTCAGGGTCGGTAAAATGGGCCTCAATCAATGGGCTGTCGTCCTCGCAAAAAATATCGATACAAGTAGCACGGATCATGGCATCTCCAAATGCACGGGGCATATGCGGGTTTATTACGCCAATAACTATATCGGCAGTTTGTACGGCGGCTAAGGTTGCATCTACAGAAGTTCCCAATGATACATACCCATGTTTGTCAGGTGGCGAAACCTGCACCATTGCCACATTTACTTTGGTGTATCCTTCACGGATGAGACGCTGGGTTTCATGTAAAAAAACGGGTATATAGTCGGCGTAACCGTCTTGAGTATCTTGACGAACATTGTGACCTACAAAAAAACTTTGAAGTTGAAAAATTCCTTCAAAAGCTTTGGAAGCATAGGGTGCAGGTCCTTCGGTATGAAGGTGTTGAATTTTAACATTCCTGAATTCACCGCTTTTCCCTCGTTCACACATGGCTTCAATAAGCCGCTGAGGAGCACAGGCTACACTGTGAATGTGAATTCTATCATTGGTTTTTATAATTTTTACCGCCTCTTGAGCTGAAACAAATTTAATGGAATGGTGCATGATACATCGATTTTTAGGATAAAAAAACGATGCCAAAGATAGAATTATATTTTAACGCTAAAGATTGAGCTTACATGATTAAAGTCATGGTAGCATTAGGTTAGGATTTTTTATTTGCCGCTTGCTTCAAATATGGTTTTAATAGTATATATCATAATTTTCAGGTCAATATATAGCGACATATCTTCCAAATATATCATATCATAGTTTAACCGATTAATCATTTCATCCACATTTTCGGCATATCCAAACTTTACTTGGCCCCATGAAGTTATTCCTGGTCTTACTTTAAAAAGTAATAAGTAATGCGGAGCTTTTGAACTATCTGATTTACAAAGAATTCTCTTTCAGGTCTGGGTCCAACTAATGACATATCACCTTTTAATACATTATAAAACTGGGGCAATTCATCTAACCTTGTTTTTCGCATAAACCGTCCAAATGGAGTTACCCTTGGGTCATCTTTACTACTTAAAGCCGGGCCATTTTGCTCAGCGTTAAGGAACATTGACCTAAATTTATATATTTTAAAGGGTTTTCCATACCGACCCATTCTTGTATGTGAATATAAAATGGGTCCTTTTGATGTAAATTTTATCCATAAAGCTAAAACTAAAAATAACGGGCTAAGTATTATTAATGCAATGGTTGAAAAAGAAACATCAATTACCCGTTTCAGGTTTTCTTGCCAGGCGGGTAACAATTCGTGCGACAATTCTATTAATGGCACACCAAAAAGTGACGACATCTTAACAGAGCCCGCCATAATATCCAATAAATCGGGAATGGCTTTGGTTAAAACATTAGTGGCTTTTGTTTTCACCAAAATTTGCTGAATTTTTTCCCGTTCCGAAGGTTCAATAGCTATAATCACTTCTTCAATTTTTTGTTGGTTTATAGTAGTAATCAGAGTATCTAGTTTCCCTAAGTATGGTATGTAATCACTTAAAGCGGTTTTATTATCGCCATTCACAGTTATATAACCAACAATTTGGTTTCCTGCTGATTTTGGTTTTCGTTGCAAATCAAAATAGAGTTGCACTGCTTGTTCGTTGCTTCCAATTATCAGAGTGGGGAAACCAATTTTATGATTTTGAATTTTAGAATTCGTTCTGGTGGTAATAGTTACTCTTGGTAAATAGGTCAAGATAAAGTGCACTCCCCATAGGAAAAAAAATGATTGATAGTAGTTTTTATATGATATGATGGTATCGTCAAGTATTAAAAGGAAAAATATAAAAATAACTCCTAACGTAACTATAAATATTGTTTTTCCTAGCTCTTGTAAACGTGATTTTCGATAAATATCATGGTATTCACCCGATACATAATATATTAATAACCAAAAAAGGGGAATTAAAACAATTCCGGCATAGAAGTTACTATTAAAAATTTCCTTACTTGATGGAGTATAAAGGGGAGCTGTAATTACGATTTTACGGTAAATAAAAAAAATGACCCATGATGCCAAGGCCGCAAAATAATCTGCAGTAACGTATTTGGCTACTTGAATCTTTGGACTTTTTTGTATCATTTTTTAAACTATTGCACAATTTTTATATCGTCGATCCAGATTTTTGGATTTAATACTAATGATTGTTCTAAGGCCGAATTGGTTGCATAATTGTAATTATTCAGCGAAACTTTAAACTTAGTTCCCGTAGGATAGGCTGATAAAGTGGCGTATAAATCGAGGTAGATTTTTCTCCATTCCTTTGTTGGATTAAATTCTACTAAAGGAATTTGAACGATTTCACTCTTATTGTTTATAATGAGTGTCAAGTTAAATACTATGTCTGATTTGAAATTCATTTCCAAAAAATATCCCTGAGTTATATTTTCCGGTTTGGCAATTTCATCCACCGAAACTTCATAAAAAAGATTTGTTGAGCTATCCATTTCAATTAAGCCGCAAAAATTACCTTCAATAGGTGCTTGAGAATCTTTTATAAATCCATATTTTATGGTAGTATCATGTTCAAATTTTATAGCACCTTCATCAAAATTCTCTTTCCACGGAATTTGAGCTAATGCATTATCATAGCCAATGGTAGGATTAATTGTAATTACCTCCGCACTTTTTAATTCTTTCGATACCCGGTACGATTCATAAAACGGATAAAATGTACGACTGGAGCTCATGCCATTTACCTTAATTCCGCCCGATATCATTATATCTGCCATTCCTTCAGTTAAAACCGGAATAGTAGCTGGTAATTCAAAAACACCAATCAATTCAGTATTCACATAAACCCAAGCATCACTAATCCCCAGCGATTCTTCGTGTTCCAATAAAATACTATCAATTTGAATATACGATGGAATACGTTCAGAAGGATTGATATAATCGCAACTGGAAGTAATAAGTAGCATAAATAGTATACTTGCATTGGTACCAATACTGAATTGCATAAGCAACAAGTTTAAATGTAAACGATGTTATAAATGAATTATTGCAAAGAAAGGAAAAAATGAGGCGGATTATAAGAAGTTAACACATACCCTAAGTTTTTCTTTAACCTTTTCCATCACTCTGAAGGTATGGCATTCATTCTCAATAGAATTCAATGGAGCAGTATGTTTTATAATATTTTGATAGAAGTTTTCCAATTGCTTTGCAATTAGTTTTTCTGTGGTGTTATTTAGTGAATTGGTGCAAGTCAAAAAATCTTGCGATGCATGGGTGCATTTCACTAAATTCTGTTGAAAATCAATGCGATAATTGGAATTGTATTCATACGCCTTAATTAAATGCTGAAACTCTTTTTCAACTGAATTTACTGATATATTTACCACGCTGCCGTTATTAAAGTCCATGCGGAGGTTTATAATATCGGGAATTTCTGAAAAAGAAGAGATGGTATTTGCAGTTACTCTTTTTAAATTTTTGGAAAACATTGGCAATATGCCGCTAACCTGCTGCCTTACAATAGGTAATAAATTTATTTCATTCATTCCCGTAAATAAGCAATCAACCAAAAGAGGTGTTTTACTTACCTTTATGTATTCATTATAAGCATCATGAAACATAAACGCATGATAAATTTGAATTATTACCCCTGCTTCATCTTTCAATTTAACTAAATGCAGGTGCTCCTCATAATTTAAATAATAGGTATTGTGTAAAAAAACAGGTTTCGAGTATTGAAGAGCCAACTCAATTAAAGGAAAGTAAGTATTCTCTGTACCTGCAAAAACAAAGGCATCAGCATGTAAAGCCATATCAGAAAAACTACAGAATACGGGTTTATTTTTAAATTCTTTAGGAATTTCAAATTGAAAACTTGGGTCAAAAATCCCGGATAAGCAAAAGGCCGGATTTTCTTCAATGGCCTTAATATATTGATGATGGTTGGTATTTCCTACAACAGCTATTTTGAGCATGCAACTAGTTTTTTACAAAACTATGCGAATTACTTTTTAATATTCTATGGTTCACAATATTCTTATTAACGCCGTGTTGTTAATAAACTTACACGATTCCTTCTTTAAGAATATCATGAATGTGAATCATGCCCACATATTTGGTTCCATTAACAACAATTAGCTGGGTAATATTATTCTGCTCCATTACCTGAAAGGCTTGAACAGCTAACTGATTTTCATCAATGGTTCGGGGGTTTTTTCCCATAATATCTTGGGCAAGCAACTCGTTAATAGGTCTTTTAGATATCAGCATCCGCCGAAGATCACCATCAGTTATGATTCCGCTTAGCTCCCCAATAGCATTAACTACGGCGGTAGCTCCCAGCCGTTTCGTGGTCATTTCCATAATTACTTGATCAATGCTGGCATCTTCAGCTATTTGCGGTTTTTGATTGTTGTGGTACAAATCGTTAACCCTCAAGTACAATTTTTTACCCAAAGTACCTCCCGGATGATATTTGGCAAAATCGGTGGATGAAAAGTCACGATATTCAAGTAAGGCAACGGCCAAAGCGTCTCCCATAACCAATTGGGCGGTGGTGCTCGATGTGGGTGCTAAATTATTTGGACAAGCTTCGCTATCAATAAATGCATTCAAAATATAATCGGCCTGTTGAGCCAACACCGAATGAGTGTTTGATATCATGGCAATAATCTTATTACCCATGGTTTTCAGAAGCGGTATAAGTACCTTTATCTCTGGAGTATCGCCACTGCGTGAAACACAAATAACCACATCGTTTTTCTGCACAATCCCTAAATCACCATGTATGGCATCGGCTGCATGCATGAAAATAGCCGGTGTTCCAGTACTATTAAGAGTTGCAACAATTTTTTGGGAAATATTGGCGCTTTTTCCAATACCGGTAATAATAACTCTGCCTTCACTGTGATAGATAAGCTCTACACATTTAGCAAAATCATCATTGATAAACGTAACTAAGTTCTTTATAGTTTCTGCCTCATGGAGTACTACTTTTTTTCCCGATTCAATTATTTTGATGTGGCTTTTCATTAATTTTTATTTTGAACAAATATAGTGAGCTATTTTAAAACAAATTGAAAAAATAATCAACCGTATTCAGACTTTTTAAAACTATACTGCGTTGTTAGTAGTTCATAATACCTATAAATTCAGAAGGTTATGTAAAATCAAATATCAACCAACACTTATAAAAGAGGGGCTATTATAAATTACTTTAAACAAAAAATGGTAACATGATTATTAATGAATAATTTTTAGTAACTTAGTTAAACAATGTTTACGTTATATTAATTTAGCGCTCCAAAAAATAATATTGCACTGAAAGTGTGTTAAAGTATGGAATTAACCAGTCATTTAAAAAAGCATTTCGGTTTTGATACTTTTAAAGGGAATCAGGAAGAAATCATTCAAAATTTGCTAGCACAAAGGGATACTTTTGTTCTTATGCCAACAGGAGGCGGAAAGTCATTGTGTTATCAGTTACCGGCTTTAATATTAGAAGGTACAGCCATTATAATTTCCCCATTGATTGCACTCATGAAGAATCAGGTAGATGCCATGAGAGGTTTTAGTGAAGTTGATGGGGTGGCTCATTTTCTTAATTCATCGTTGTCGAAATCGGAAATACAAGCCGTTAAAACCGACATTCTGGGTGGAAAAACAAAAATGCTTTATGTAGCTCCTGAATCGCTTACAAAAGAAGAAAACATAAAATTTTTAAAGCAACTTACCATATCCTTTTATGCTATTGATGAAGCACACTGTATATCGGAATGGGGTCATGATTTCAGGCCAGAATACCGTCGGATAAGGCCAATTGTTGAGGAAATTGGGAAAGCTCCCATTATTGCATTAACAGCTACTGCTACCCCTAAAGTACAGAATGATATTCAAAAAAATCTGGGAATGATTGATGCCGATGTTTTTAAATCATCCTTTAATCGGGCAAACCTTTATTACGAAATAAGACCAAAAACCGATGCTACCAAAGAAATCATTAAAATTCTGAAGAACAATGTGGGTAGGTCAGGGATTATTTACTGTTTAAGTCGCAAAAAAGTGGAGGAATTAGCGGAAACCCTTCAAGTGAACGGTATTAGTGCGTTACCCTACCATGCCGGAATGGATTCAAATACCCGCTCGGGGAATCAGGATAAATTTTTGATGGAGGATGTTGACATTATTGTTGCAACCATTGCTTTTGGAATGGGTATCGATAAGCCCGATGTCCGGTTGGTAATTCACTATGACATCCCCAAAAGTTTGGAAGGTTATTATCAGGAAACTGGGCGAGCTGGTCGGGATGGAGGAGAAGGGAAATGTATAACTTTTTATTCTTACAAAGACATTCAGAAACTTGAGAAATTCATGCAGGGAAAACCGGTAGCCGAGCAGGAAATTGGTCGTCATTTGCTGCTGGAAACAGTTTCGTATGCAGAATCAGCCCTATGTAGGCGCAAGCATTTGCTTCACTATTTTGGTGAGGATTATACTCAGGATAATTGTGAATCATGCGATAATTGCCTGAATCCGAAAGAACAATTTGAGGGGATGGAATATGTTGAAATGGTTCTGCAAGTAGTATTGGCAGTAAAAGAGTATTTTAAAGCAGATCATATTGCCAGTATTCTTTGCGGAACAGCCAATTATGGAGTTAAATCGTACAAACATCACCACATACCCGAATTTGGTATTGGAAGTGAAAAAGATGTAAAATTTTGGAATGCTGTAATAAGGCAAATGCTTATTGCTAAGCTTTTATCAAAAGACATTGAAAATTATGGATTGCTTAAAATAACACCCAAAGGACATGCTTTTTTAGAAAAACCGGAATCATTCATGCTCATACATGATCACGATTACGATAAAGAAGAAGAGGAATTATCGGCTCCACAGAGTGCGGGTTCAGCCGATCCAAATTTGTTCAGCATGTTGAAAGACTTGCGCAAAAAAATTGCCAAAGACAAAGGGTTACCTCCGTTTGTGATTTTTCAGGATCCATCGTTGGAAGATATGTCCATTCATTATCCTATAACTTTAGACGAAATGCAGAATATGACCGGTGTTGGAGCAGGAAAAGCACAACGTTATGGAAAAGAATTTTGCGATTTGATTGCGGCTTATGTAGTTGAGAATGAAATTGACCGCCCGGTAGATTTGATTGTTAAATCCATTGTAAATAAATCGGGTTTAAAAGTATATATTATCCAGAGCATCGATCGTAAAATTTCGTTAGAGGCTATTTCACAATCGAAAGGAATTGAAATGAATGATTTGCTGAAAGAGATTGAAGCCATTGTTTTTTCAGGAACAAAACTCAATATTGATTACTATATAAACGAGGTGCTTGACCAAGATCATCAGGATGAAGTATATGAATACTTTAAGGAAGTTGCTAAAAGTGAATCGATTCAAGAAGCCCTTACTGAGTTAGGTGAGGATGAATATACCGAAGAAGATATAAGGCTTATGCGTATAAAATTTCTTTGTAACGAGGGACATTAAAATATAATACCTGTAATAAAAACCGCTTTGTAACCCTTAGCGGTTTTTTTTATCAGGGAAATCGCTTTTAAAATATCCCGGAGGGATATAACTTGAATAGCCCCGTCCCGATATTTATCGGGATAACTCGGGGATTATAAATTTCCAGTATAAAATCGGCGCAAGCACTACTGTTTAATTGAAATTGTGTTGAATACATGCGCCGAAAATGGGAATTTAAAAATTGAAATTATTAAAAGCGATTTCTCTGGTTTTTTTATCCATTAAGAACAAAATACTTAATCCTCAGATAAATAGTAGGATTTTATTTATCGTTGGCTGTTCCCTTTAGCAAAGGAACAAAAGAAAAAGCACCATGGTTTTCTTCTAATAATTCACCAGAATTGGTTTTAATATAGCGCATCATGGTTTGCGTTTTTTCACCAATAGGGACAACCATAAAACCCCCTGACTTAAGTTGTTCAATAAGTAGTTTTGGAATATCAGGAGCTCCTGCGGTTATCAATATCTTATCGTAAGGGCCATAGGTAGGTTTTCCCAAATAACCATCACCATAAAAAAATTGGGGATTGTAACCTAATTTGGGCAGAAACTGCTGTGTTTTCAGAAATAATCCCCGCTGCCGCTCAATGGTATAAACTTTGGCTCCAAGTTCAATTAACACCGCCGTTTGATATCCGGAACCGGTGCCAATTTCAAGTACTTTGTCCCCTTTTACTAACTCAAGTAATTCTGTTTGTTTTGCTACCGTAAAAGGCTGCGAGATGGTTTGACCGCTACCAATGGGAAATGCTTTATCAACATAAGCAAAATTTACAAAGGCACTGTCCATAAACTGATGCCGCGGAATTTTTCCAATGGCATCAATTACCCGCTTATCTTTTATTCCTTTTTGGATAAGCTCATTTACCAATTGTTGCCTAAGTCCCTTTTCCCTGTATCCGTCGTTATGCATCTAATCCTATTTATTAAGGTTCACAAGATAAAATATTTAATCTAATGAATGAATTCGTGGACTGTTTTTGTTTTTACATTTCTAAATGCGGTTTCCCTGCTAATTTACTGTTGATACTATGGGTGAATTTACTATTTTTGCTTCCACGTTAAATCCTAAAACATTGAATGCAGAACTCTTTATTGCTCGTAAAATAACCCAATCGGGGGATAATAAGCGACAAATTTCAGGACCCATCGTTAAGATTGCCGTTTTTGGTATTGCACTTGGCTTAGCGGTAATGATTTTGAGCGTTGCCATTGTTACCGGGTTTAAAAATGAGGTTAAAAATAAAGTCATTGGCTTTGGATCGCACATTCAAATTACTAATTTCGACTCAAATAATTCCTTTGAAACTACGCCTATTTATAAAGGCCAGATTTCGCAGGAATTGATAAACCAAATTGAAGGGGTAAAACATTCTCAAATTTTTATCACCAAATCGGGTATCATTAAAACGAACCAAAATATTCAAGCCATAATTCTTAAAGGCGTTGATAATAGTTATGACTGGACTTTTTTGCAAAGTTGCCTTACACAAGGGAATGTTCCGTTGTTTAACGATACTATTAAATCGAACCAGATTTTAATTTCAGAGTACATTTCGAATTTATTGCAATTAAAAATTAGGGATAATTTGACCGTTTATTTTGTGCAGGATCCTCCAAGAATGAGGCCTTTTTCGGTTTGCGGTATTTATAAGACCAGTATTGAGGATTTCGACAAATCGTTTGCTTTGGTTGATTTGCGGCACCTTCAGAAGTTGAATAATTGGAATGAGGAACAAATTAGCGGTTACGAAATACTGATTCATAATTACGATAAACTGGATGCATTAACCGATAGTGTATTTGATGTGGCTGGGTACCAGTTTACCGAAGATGGCTCAAAACTTAAAATCAGTAACATTAAACAGCGATATCCTCAAATATTCGATTGGCTTAACCTGCAAGATATTAATGTATGGATCATATTGGCTCTTATGCTTGTTGTTGCTGGATTTAATATGATATCGGGGCTGCTTATCTTAATACTTGAGCGAACAAATATGATAGGATTATTAAAAGCACTTGGTTATAATAACTGGGAAATACGTAAAATATTCCTTTATCAGTCGGGTTTTTTAATTTCAAAAGGACTGTTTTGGGGAAATATTATTGGTATCGCCCTATGTTTGGTTCAATATTATTTCGGAATTATACCTTTGGATGCTTCGGTTTATTACATTGACAAAGTTCCTATCAATTTACAGATTTTACCACTAATCTATCTAAATATAGGAACGTTGCTGCTTACCTTAGGCATGATGATAATACCTTCCTTATTAATAACGCGCATTAGTCCGGCAAATGCTATTAAGTTCAATTAGGGTTTGTTTTCCGCATTGATATTGAGGAAAAACCTCACTCATAGTTATTTACTGATGACCCAATTACTCTTTTAGTGAAGAACTTCTTTCACCCGATGCTCCGGGTTTTCTTCGATGGTAATATTTCTTTTTAGGTTTTGCGGTTTTGGGAACATCAGTAGTAACTTCAGTCACCGAGTCTTTTATAGCAACTGCAGGAACAACCGCAATAGTTGGTTTGATAACCGGTTTGTTTGGTGTATTTTTTGGTGCATTGCTATGCCTAGGAAATTCTTTGCGGGGGTTTCTATTATCTTGGGTGAGTGATGATTTAAACCGCTCCAAAGTCAAGGTAACATCTTCTTTCTGATTCATAAAATCTACTTCATGAATACGATGGACTCTTTTTATCCGAAAGAAATTAACTACTGAAAGGGCTAATGCAGCCGCTGCAATTAAAAGAGCAATAGAGCTTGTTCCTTCAAAAATGCCCGTAGAGGCATATATTGGAACGGTAAGGAATAGTACTATTCCAAATGTGATTAATGTTTTTATCATACTTTACGTTTTAAATTCAACTACATCAGAAATAAATAAAAGAATCGGCCAATATAAAAATAAATAAACAAACCTATCACGTCATTAATTGTAGTAATAAAAGGACCGGTTGCAACTGCCGGATCAATTTTTATTCGGTGAAGGAACAGAGGAATAAAAGTACCAAATAGCGAAGCAAAAATAATTTCAACTACCAAAGCCACACTAACTGAAAGAGTTAGCGAAAGTGAATGGTGAATGGCTATATTGTATATCAACAAAAGGGAGCTTAAGATTAACCCATTTAGCAGAGCTATGGTAACTTCTTTAATTAATTTGCGACCTGTAGAATCCAAACCTAACGATTTATTAGCCAAACCTTGCACAATAATTGATGAGGATTGAATCCCTGCATTACCGCCCATAGCCGTAATTAAAGTAATAAAAATGGCCATTTCAGGGTATATTTTTAATTCATCGGCAAAACCTCCAATAATTAAAGAACCTAAAACCCCACCAACCATACCAATAAAAAGCCACGGAATGCGAGCCCGGGTAAGCTTAAAAATTGAATCCGATGCCTCAACATCGCCGCTAATACCCGAAATCATTTGGTAGTCTTTCTCTGCACCTTCCTTTATTACATCCACAATGTCATCAATGGTAATTCTTCCCTTAAGCCTTCCAATAGTATCAACCACCGGAATTGCCACCAGATTGTATTTTTCCATTATGTTTGCCACTTTCTCTGCTTCAGTTTCTGTTTTTACTGAAATGATGTCGGTATTGCAAATATTTTTAATTAACGTTTTTTCGGGAGCAAGTATAAGCTTTTTTAGTGGGAGCGTTCCTTTAAGAACATTCGAGTCGTCAACAACATAAACAAAATAAATTTCATCAACTTCTTCTGCTTGTTTGCGTATGGCGTCAATGCAGGAACTTACCGCCCAATTTTCATTTACTGAAACCAATTCAGTGGCCATTAATCCACCTGCCGTGTCTTCATCATAATTCAGTAAATCAACAATATCGCCGGCTTGTTCTACATCACTAATATGCGAAAGGACTTCATCCTGCTTTTTTTCAGGTAATTCACCAATAATGTCCGCAGCATCATCAGAGTCCATGTTATCAATGAACACCGAAGCAATTTCTTCACTTGATAGATGCTGCAGAAATTCTTCCCGCACATCTTCTTCCATTTCTACCAGCACATCGGCTGCCAGATCTTTGTTCAGATGCAAATAAATAAAACGGGCATCTTCAGCATCTACTTCATCAAATATTTCAGCAATATCAACTGGATGCAAATCGTTGGTAAGATTTTGCACCAGTTCAATGTCTTGCTGCTGAATGCCAACAACCAGTTTTTCAATATAATCTCTGGTTAATTCAAAATGCATAAATCGATTCTATTTAGCTTCTTTAAGTAGATTTTCTATTAATAATGTAAGTTCAATAAATTCCTGAACACCCAATTGCTCAGGGCGTTTACGAAATATTTCCTGATCGGGCTTCAAATTTAGTAAAATACTTTTTAAGCTATTCGATAAAGTTTTCCTCCGTTGATTGAACCCGGTTTTAATTACTCTAAAATATAATTTTTCATCGCAGGGCAATTGACTCACTTGATTCCGAACTATGCGGATTACGCCTGATTTAACTTTAGGAGGTGGGTCGAACACTTGCTCATTTACCGTAAAAAGGTACTCAATGGTATAAAAAGTCTGTAGCAAAACACTGGTTATACCATAAGTTTTTGACCCTGGTTTTGCGGCAATGCGCTCAGCCACTTCTTTTTGAAACATTCCAACCATTTCAGGAACTAAATCACGGTGTTCAAGTATCTTGAAGAGAATCTGGCTCGAAATGTTAAAAGGAAAATTGCCAATAATGGCTATTGGCTCCTGAAATAGCTTATCGAGCGGTAGCTTTAAAAAATCGCCCTGAATTATTTTAGCTTCCAATTGAGGAAAGTTCTTTTCCAAATATGCAACTGATTCTCTGTCAATTTCAACTACCCACAAATTATTTGTTTTATTTTCAAGCAAATATTGAGTTAAAATTCCCATTCCCGGACCAATTTCAAGTATCAGCTTTGGAGCTAATGGCGAAAAACTCTCTGATATTTTACGGGCAATATTTTGATCTTTAAGAAAATGCTGACCTAAATGCTTTTTTGCCCGAACTTTTTCCATATCTGTGGTTTTAAAATCGGCGCAATTTACGGTTTTACATTAATAATTATTCCATTAATTGAACTGATTTTTAATGAAGCAGAAGATTTACATTAAATCCGTAGGTAATTATTAAGTATTCAAGTCCTAACTTCCAGAATCAACATAATTAGAAACAGTTACTAAACTAAATTGATAAAATTGTCTGTTATCTTTGCTGGTATGGATTGGAAAAATATATTAATCAGAATATTAAAAATTGGGATCATTGCGGGAAGTATTTATTTTATTGGATACCGGCTTTGGAATGAATATCAAAGTGGTGTATTTGCTTTTGAACAAAATAAACTAACTAGCTTTTCATATACCAGTTTACTCTTGGTTTTTACATTAGTTTTTGTTAATTGGTTTATTGAATCCATTAAATGGAGGCAGCTTTTAATTCCTGTTCAGCTTATTTCGTTTTCCGATGCGTTGAAATCGGTTCTTGCCGGAATTTCAGTTTCAATTTTCACCCCGAATCGCATTGGCGAATTTGGGGGTCGTATTTTAATTCTTCAAAAAAGTGTACGGATGCAGGGTGTTTTTGCCTCTTTGGTTGGAAATTTTGCTCAAACATTGGTAACGTTAATTGCCGGGGTGCTATTTTTTCCTTTTTATATCCAAAATCTATCTGTTTACAATAAATCCAATGAACCTTTATTAGTAACTTTATCAGTAATAGCGGCTGTTGTTGGATTGTTACTTTTTTTTAATATTAAAAAACTGGCAATGAAAGTTCTAATCATTCCCTGGTTTAAAAAAAAACAACAATTTTTCAACTTCTTACTCACGTACGCGCGCATCGATTTATTAAAATGTCTAGGGTTCAGTGCACTGCGATATTTAATTTTTACGTTCCAATTCTATCTGTTATTGAATTTTTTCGGGGTTCAATTAAGCTATACTACAGCAATAATTGCCATTAGTCAAGTATTTTTATAATGACTTTTATTCCAACTTTTGCCTTGGCTGAATTAGGTGTCAGGGGTTCCGTTGCGGTATTAGTAATAGGAACACTATCGCCACTTTCATCAGCAATTATAGCCGCTAGTGTATTGCTTTGGATTATTAATTTAGCACTGCCGGCTTTGGTAGGAGCTCAGTTTTTATACCGTTTCAAAGTGTAACAGATAATTCTGCTCCAAAAATAAACTAACGAAATATACAAAAGTATTTTCATCTAAATTGACATTTCGAAGTAGATACAAAAGTAAAAGGCCATCCATTTATGGACAGCCTTTTTCTAAGTCATTACCGCAGTAAGTTTTTATTGAATAGCAAAGGTTGCTTTTTGCCGAATGTCAGTTGATGAGCTTCCTACTAAGATTTCAAAAACGCCAGGCTCCAATACCCAAGCATGTTGTTGGGGATTGTAATACGAGAAAGCGTCTTTATTCAATTCAAAAGTCATGGTTTTGGTTTCGCCCGGTTGAAGCAATATTTTGTCAAACTCTTTCAATTCTTTAGCGGGGCGTGGTAATGCCGCTTCCAAATCGGAAACATATAACTGTACCACTTCACTGCCACTTACTGCTCCTGTATTTTTTACATCCACAGTTAAAGTCAAGGTTTCGCCTGATTCTATCGTGTTTTTTGCTAACTGCAAATTTGAATATTCAAAATTGGTGTACGATAATCCATATCCAAAAGGATAGCGGGGTTTGATTTCGCTTTGGTCATAATGACGGTATCCCACAAAAATTCCTTCGGAATAGGATACTTTTAAATCCTTATCGGAATCCCAATAACTGTTAAATGTTGGGTTGTCTTCAAACTTTACTTCAAAGGAAGCCGGTAATTTTCCCGATGGATTGGTGATACCAAGTAATATTTCAGCAGCAGCCAAATTTCCTTCCTGACCAGGATACCAAGCATGCAACAATCCTTTAATGCCATTTATCCAAGGTTCCATATTTACGTTTCCACCGGAATTCAGTACCACAATGCAATTTGGATTTACTGCCAACACCTCGTTTATCAAAGCGTCCTGATTGTAAGGCATTTCAAAAGTGCGGTCGAAGCCTTCGCTTTCAGTACTTTGATCAAACCCAACCGAAAGGATAACTACATCGCTTTTTTTAGCTAGAGCCAGTGCATCGTTTTTGACACTTTCCGGGTCGAATGCTTTTCCGCTTTTTGTTACTGCATTAAACCGGATAACTGCATCACCACCTGTTTGGAAATACTCTATGGTAATTTTATACTCTTTACCGGAAGTTAGTTTTGATTCAAAAATCCTGGAAGTTTCGGCCTGTTCCTGCCAATTGTCAATTACCAATTTGTCGTCGAGGTACATCCGGTAGCCGTCGTCGCCAGATACGCCAAAAATATAGCTGTTGGTTTTTTCAGGTATATAATAACAAGTAAACCGGGCCGAAAAATCGTTTTCAGGAATTCCTTCAAAAGTCAAATCATTGGCTGAAAGATTCAACTCAGGGAATGTTTTGGTGGTAACTACATTGCCCGCAAGTTTTGAATTGGCGTAAAAATCGGCAATAGCTCCTGGTATCTTTTTTCCATCAACTTTGCTATAGTAAGTAAACGGTTCAAAAAAATCTTTCGCCAAACGTTCCTGTGTTATCAATCCTTTGGAATATGAAACCTGGATACCGGGACCGCCCACTTTTTGAATGGCTTCATAAAGCGAAAGTGGATACAAAGGCTCAACTTTTGAACTTCCACCACCACCGGTAACGGCCGGATTTCCATTGGGCCCAATAATAGCAATGGTTTTTATGGTTTCTTTTTTCAAAGGTAAAAAGCCGTTTTCATTTTTTAACAAAACCATGCCTCCACGTGCCGACTCCAAAGCGGTTTGTCGCACCAAAGCGGAATCCAACACATATCCTTTACTTATGTCAGGGGTTTCAAAAAGTCCAAATCGGGAATAGGTTCTCAATATTCTGATAATTTTATCGTCAATAATATTTTCGCTTAATGTTCCATTTTCTATGGCAGGCTTCAAAGTATCAGAGTTCATGAATTTACCCGAAGGCATTTCCAAATCAAGACCTCCTTTTGCGCAGGCCAAACCATCGTAAGTTGAAACCCAGTCGGACATTACGTAGCCATCGAAACCCCAATCAGTTTTAAGTACCTGGTTTATCAAATAATCATTCTGAGAGGTATGAACGCCATTCACCAAATTGTACGAGGTCATGATGCTGGCCACTTTTCCTTGCTGAACAGCCGCTTTAAAGGCTGGCAGATAAATTTCATGCAAAGTGCGTTCATCCATGTCCGATGAAGTCTTATGACGGCTAAATTCCTGGTTGTTGGCGGCATAATGCTTTGCAACAGCCATAACTCCTTCGTTTTGCATACCTTGACTGTAGTAACTGGCTACCTGTCCTGCCAGATAGGGGTCTTCGCCCAGATATTCAAAATTACGGCCACAAAAAGGAGCCCTGTAAATATTCATTGCAGGTCCGAGCATTACATGTACATTTTTTGCCCTCGACTCACATCCAACGGCTTTGCCGGTAGCATAAGCCAATTTTTTATCGAAAGAAGCCGCCAGTCCAATACTTGCTGGATAGGCAGTAGATGCCCCATAATTCCTTACTCCTAAAGGTCCGTCGGCAAATCGCACCTCTGGAATTGCAAGCCGCTCAATGGCCCGAATATTAAAATCCTTATATCCACCAATAAAATCAAGCTTTTCATCAAGGGTCATCTGTTTTACCAATGATTCTGCTCTTGCAGAGTTCTTATCTTTTTGCTGACATGAGTTTAAGGTCATAACAGAGAAAGAACCGGCAACCAAAACAAGTACAAGTTTTTTCATAGTCTCATTTTTAATTTATTTTTGTTTAAAAATAGTTGTTTTTAGTAAATATTCAATTTGAAAAAGCCACAATCATTCAAAGAAAGTGATTTCAATTAAGCTTTGAAATCGATGCATAATAAAATTAATTCATTGGTTTTTCTTAACTTTAACTATCTATAATCTCAAAATTCAATTTATGAAAAGTAGTTATAAATTCGCTGTGGTTCTTTCAGGCTGTGGAGTTTATGATGGTGCAGAAATACAGGAAGTTGTTTTAACTCTTTTGGCCATTAACAAAGCAGGCAGCTCCTACCAATGTTTTGCTCCGGATATTAATCAGCATCATGTAATAAATCATATTACGGGAAAGGAAGTTCAAGAAACTCGAAACGTATTGGTGGAATCGGCTCGCATAGCACGCGGGAAAATAAAACCGTTGAATGATTTTAGCGCATCCAATTTCGATATTCTAATTTTCCCAGGTGGTTTTGGAGTGGCAAAAAACCTCTCCACTTTGGCCTTTGATGGCTCAAATTGTAAGGTGAATAAAGAAGTGGAAAATGCAGTGCTTGAAATGCATAAATTGAATAAACCTATTGGAGCCCTTTGCATTGCACCGGCGTTAATGGTACGGATTTTAGATGGAGCTAACGTTACCATTGGCAATGATATTGAAACTATAGCCACCATTGTTAAAATGAAGGGTATGCATCATCATAAAATGTATAATGAAATTTGCATCGATACCAACTATAAATTAGTTACCAATCCGTGTTATATGCTCAATTCCAATATCAGTCAAATTGAGGTTGGAGCGGCCAATGTAGTAAATGCTTTGATAGACTTAGTGAATTAACCAAAAAAAAGAAGGAATGAAGTTAATATCTATAATGCGACATGCAAAATCGAGCTGGGATTATCCCGATTTAACCGATGAAGAAAGACCTTTAATAGAAAAGGGAATCAAAAGAACGGAGAAAACTTGCAGTTTTATTAAAACGAAGCAATTAATACCCGAAGTGGTGTATTGCAGTCCAGCTATACGGGCAATGGAAACGGCCCGTTTGGTTGTAAAACAATTAAATTTGCCCAGCCAACCGGTGTTTGCCGAATCTTTTTACCCAGGAATTTCGGAGTACTATTTTTCCCATATCAAGAAGGTTGACCCAAATCTTCAACACATAATGATAGTAGGGCACAACCCGGGTGTAAGCAATTTTGCCTGTGAACTTTTATCGAATCAAATTGCTGAATGGATACCCACTTCAGGTTGTGTGGTTATTCAACTGGACATTCGACGTTGGGATGAAATTGTCCCTGGAAAAGGAACGTTAAGGTTTTATATTGAGCCTAAAAAGCTATAAATGTCATAATTTTCAGGGTTAATAAATACCAAGAAAAAGAAAAATGTACATTCCGCAGTTGGATTAATTAGAATTTATACTTTTGGGCATGGCAAATTTGAAAGTAAAATATACCGATAGAGAACTTAGCTGGCTGAGTTTTAACGCAAGGGTTTTACAAGAAGCTAGCGATAAGTCGAACCCATTGAATGAGCGCATTAAATTTTTAGGCATCTATTCAAACAATCAGGATGAGTTTTTCAGGGTTCGGATAGCATCGCTTTACCGAATGATTGAACTGAATAAAAAAAGTATTGATAACGATGTGACCGATTTGCAGCAGATTTTAGCTGATGCGTTAGCAGAAGTGCGGAATCAGCAAATCAATTTTGCAACTATTAATAGCGAATTAATTGAAGACTTAAAAAAACAAAATATTTTCCTGATTAATGAAAAACAACTTGAAAAGGATCAAGGAGAATTTGTCAGGCATTATTTTCGTGAAAAAGTAAGACACCACCTTTTTCCAATTATGCTCCGTAATTTTTCATCAGCCAGTTTCCTTACTGATCATTCCATTTATCTTGCCATAATTCTTGGGCGTAGCGACAGGCCGGATTTAAATACCTACGCCATTATGGAGATTCCCACCAATGCGGTAAACCGTTTCCTGATACTTCCCGAAAAAGATGGAAGTAAATTTATCATGATGCTTGATGATGTGATACGCTTTTGTTTAGATGAAATATTTATCCGATTCAAATACGACAGCTTTAAAGCCTATACTTTTAAATTTACGCGCGATGCAGAGTTAGATATGGATAATGATGTGTCGAAAAGTTTTGTGGAGTTAATGGCCGAAAGTTTAGCCTTACGAAAAAAAGGTTCGGCGCTGCGTTTTGTTTACGATAGAAACATGCCGAAAGAATTGCTCGATGGAGTTACACAAAAAATACGTTTTTCGTCGAAAGACCACATGGTTGAGGGTGGACCCTATCACAATTTTAAGGATTACATGGGTTTTCCAAATTTGGGCGGTCCGGAACTGGAAAACCCAAAGCGGCCTCCATTACCTCACAAAGACATACCGGAAGGAAGCAGCATTCTGCATGCCATAAGGGAAAAGGATATCATGCTTCATTATCCGTTTCAAAGTTTTCAGTATATCGTTGATTTACTTCGCGAGGCATCCATCGATTCCAAAGTGCGCTCCATAAAAATGACCATTTACCGGCTTGCAAATCCATCGAATGTTATAAATGCCTTGATTAATGCAGCTCGGAACGGTAAAAGGGTTACTGTTTTTATGGAACTTCAGGCCCGTTTTGATGAAGAGGCAAATATTTTTTGGTCAGGAAAACTTCAAGAAGCCGGTGTTAGGGTACTACGCAACATTCCCGGGTTAAAAGTTCATTGCAAACTCATATTAATAAAACGCAAAGAAACAACCGGATACAAACATTACGCAAATATTGGAACCGGAAATTTCCATGAAAAAACGGCCAGCATTTACTGCGATAGTACTTTACTTACTGCAAACCCTGAAATTACTTTGGAAGTGGACAAAGTTTTTGATATGTTTGAGGCTACTTACCGTCCGATACATTTTAAAACATTGATTGTTAGTCCGTTTAGCACGCGCAATTTTTTTCTGAAAATGTTAAACCTCGAGATTCGAAATGCCTTATTGGGCAAAGAGGCTTGGGTTATGATTAAACTTAATAGTTTGGCTGATTTGCCTTTAATTAATAAATTATATGCTGCCAGCGAAGCCGGAGTTAAAATTCAATTAATTGTGAGAGGTATTTGCAAATTGATACCCGGAGTTCCAGGTATGAGCAGTAATATAAGTGTGCATAGCATTGTTGACAAATACCTGGAACATTCACGAACCCTTATCTTTTGCAGTGGCGGGGATGAAAAATATTATATTTCTTCGGCTGATTGGATGGTCCGGAATCTCGATAATCGAATTGAAGTTACCGTTCCAATTTTTGATCCAACCATTCAAAAAGAAATCAAAGAACTGTTGAACATTCAATGGGAAGATAATTGTAAGGCTCGGATTATTGATCCGGAAATGTCGAACCGATACTACCAAAACAATAAGCCAAAGGTAAGGGCACAAGAGGCAATTTACGAGTATTTAAAAAGTGTACATATTGAAAATAAGAAGGAGTAAAAAAAGATGATTTTTTCAGCCATTGATATTGGTTCAAATGCCGGAAGGCTATTGGTAGCAATCGTTCATGAACAAGATGGAAAGCCGGTTACCGAAAAAATTACCTTAGTAAGGGTTCCTTTGCGGTTGGGATTCGATGTGTTTGATAAAGGTTTTATAACTCCTGAAAAAGAAGAATATCTGGTTCGCACCTTTGACGCATACAATCAACTGAAAAATGTATATCAACCCATTGATTGCTTTGCTGTTGCCACATCAGCCATGCGCGAGGCAAGCAATGGAGCGGAAGTAATTGAACAGGTAAAAAAAGGCTCTGGAATTGAAATACATTTGATAACTGAAAGGCAAGAAGCTGAAATTATTGGCTCTGCCGGAAATACCAACCTGAGTAAGCCTCACCCACACTCGCTGTACATTGATTTAGGGGGAGGAAGTATTGAAATTAGCTGGTTTAAAGAGGAGCTCATGCTGGCAAATGCTTCGTTCCCTATAGGAACCATTCGGCTGCTTTTTGATAAAGTTCCTTCAACGGAATGGGATAAACTGAAAGTTTGGCTGCACGGCTTAAAGTTGGAAGAACAGCCGTTTAACTGTATTTGCTCCGGAGGGAATATCAATAAGCTCACCAAGCTTTTTGGAAATCTGGATAAAAACACCTTGTCGTATTCACAATTGACTGAAGGGCACGAAATACTCGAAGGTTATTCATTGGAAGACCGCATTTCCAAAATGGGATTACGTCCCGACCGTGCCGATGTTATTGTTGAGGCTGCCATAATCTTCAAAAAATTAATGAAACTGGGCAAAATAAATGAATTGCAAGCACCAAAAATTGGACTGGCTGACGGGTTAATTGTAGAACTTTATAAAAAACACATAGGCAGACCTAATTTACTAAGCCAGTTTTAGATTGTTACTCTTTTGAGCAGTATTTTTTGATTACTGGATACGCATCTTCAAGACCCAGTTCACCGGCTTTGCTCATATCGAGGCACCCTTTGTCGTTATCTTGAAGGTAAATGAGGGTAAGCCCACGGTTGTAATAGGCTTGAGGCATTTCAGGACCCACTTCAATGCATTTGGAATAATCATTAATCGCTCCGGTGAAATCTTTTGTCATACATTTTACATTCCCCCGGTTGAAATAAGCAAAACCAAAATCGGGATTCAATTCAATGGCTTTATCTAAATCGGAAATTACTTCCTGATAATCGGTAAATTCCTGATTCTTCGACTTTTCTTCGCGGATTGATGTGGATTGGCCCTCGAGGGTAATTACTTGTGAATAATCTTCCATGGAATTTATGTATTCAACCATCAGATAGCGGGTATTGGCCCGGTTAAAATAGGCCAGATCGAAACTTGGATCCAATCCTATGGCTGCCGAATAAGCTTTAATTGATTGATTGAAGTTTTGAATGGTGCTATTCAGTAATCCCTGATAAAAATAGAGATAGGCATTGAATGAGGAGCGTAGCTTTTCTTGCTCTGTTTCATTAAGTAGCGAACGAACCGTGTCAACATCCATTTTCGAGAGTTGGCTCGATACCGTAAAGGTAGTTTTGAGCGGATTGTTCCGATTCAGTTTCTCCAGATTTTTCAAGTAAAATGTAAACTTTTCGGCGGGTAAACCCTCTTGTTTTTCGGTAATAACCAGGATAGGTTTTAAATTAATAACAATACGTCGGTTTTGAATTTGACCATCGTCCATGTTGGCACGATAAAAATCGGAATCAAACTCAATAATTTTTTTAAAATTGTACGATGTATCCATGTATTGAGCCATGGTACTGTCTTCATGGTTTTTAGCCAAATACGCATCAATTTTCTTTTTCGCTGTTTCCTTGTCATCCATAGCGCCAATTATATCTCCAATCTGGTATCGGGCCGATGACCTTGCTTGATAAGCTTTGGCAAAATCGGGAAATATTTCAATGGCCTGACTCCAATCCTGAATGGCTCCATAATAATCTTTCATTTCATATTTTACGCCACCCCGATTAAAATAGGGCAATATATTTTTGGGATGCAAATCTGCTGCCTGAGTGTAATCGTTTATGGCGCCCTGAGTATCACCAATCTCAGCTTTTAGAATGGCGCGATTGAAAAAAGTAAGTGCATTTTCAGGATTCAATTCCAGCACTTTATTATAATCCTGCATGGTTCCATCCAAATCTTTATTGTTATACTTAATAAAGGCCCGTTGAAAATAATACAAAGTATTGTTTTCATCCATTTCAATGGCACGATTCAAATCAACCAAAGCTTCATTGTATTTTTTCTGTTCGGCCAATGCAATAGCTCTGCGGGCAAAGCCATCAGGACTGTATGGATTTAGCTTAATCCCTTCGGTAAAATCCTTTATAGCTCCGTCAAAATCTTGCTTGCTTAACTTGGCATATCCTCTTTGCAGATAAGCATAAGGTAGCTCTTTATTTATTTTGAGTGCTTGATTAAAATCGGCAATGGAACGGTCGAATTCCTTCATCAATAATAAAGTAAAACCTCGGCTCACATAATTATCCGGATTTGTTAAATCAAGTTTAATTGCTTTATTAAAATCCTCCATAGCATCCTGATAATCCTGCATGGCTGCTTTGGTAATGCCCCGGAACCGGTACCCTTCGCTAAAATAAGGGTTCAGCTCTATCACTTTATGAAAATCGGTATAAGCACCCTGATAATCGCTGAGTGAATATTTGGCATAACCCCGATAGTAATATGCTTCCAATAAGTCGGGTTTTATTTGAATGATGGTGTTGAACCGCTGAATTGCCGTAGTATAATTTGTATTCATTAAATCGCGATGACCTTCAATCAGATAATGTTGGATATCGAATTGTGCATTCGAAAGTAAGGCAAACAAGCTAAATGCAAGTAGTAATAGATTTTTTTTCAAGGATTCCATGATTAACGTTGACACTAGATGTAGTTGCGCTTTTATTTCGTTGTCAAACCTTCGATTTGTGATATTTCCAATAACAATTTATCAGACGTTAAAAACAATTCGATCTGAGTTTTCACCTTTAACGCTGATGCCAACTGAATTGAATCCAAAGTCCTAAGACCTTTTTCCCAATGTTTGCCAATCAGTCCTTTAGCTTTCAATCGTAATGGTTGACCTTCTGACACATAACTAAATTTAACTGAATCCTTGTCAAACTTTTCAATTAATTGGTTTGCTGACTTTTCATCAATTTCATTTTTTCGGCATTTTTTCCAAACTACCGAACTAAATTCAATCTTTGTAATCTCGGCTAAATAAATTACTTCAATTCCAATTTCATCGAACAAATTCATTAACTCTTCTGTTCCACTTTCGCGGTGATATAGCTTAAACAAAGACGATGTGTCAAAAAAAACTTTCATATCGCTTTTCGTCTTTCTTCTATTACTTCATCAGAGAATGACCCTTTATAGTCTTTCAATAACTCCTGACTCTCAAGAAACGAGAAATCTGATATCAACAAACGCTTTTTTGCTTCTTCTTCAAAAGTTATAGTAACTTTTACAGGTTTTTTAGTTTTCAATGGCCTTTCTAATTTAAGTTGCCCATTAAAATATGTCCCAGTTATTGTTTTCATTTTTCATGATTTTTACAAAGATACAATTTTTTCTCAGAGGTGCATTGTGACGATTTACAATTGTTTCTAACGCTATGTGTTTGAATAATAGGCGATTGTTGAAAACTTAACTTTCAAAACACAAGAAATATTAAATGATAAAACATATAACGGAAGTTACTTTTTATTCAGTGGCTACCTTTACAAATAAATTAGTGCCAAAGGTAGTTGCATCAAATAAATAGTAATTTTGAAACGAAGATAATTACATTAATTATAAATTTGACCCATGAACAACCTTGACCCCCATATTATTGTCATTTTTGGCGCATCTGGCGACTTGACCAAGCGCAAGTTGATTCCCGCTTTGTACGATTTGTTCATGCAAAACCTGTTGCCCGAAAAGTTTTTTATTGTTGGAGTAGGCCGCACCGAACTCACCGATACCGGTTTCCGTGAAAAAATGGCCGGTTGGTTGCCAAGCGAAAAGGGTAAAGAGGATCAACAGAAATCGTTTTTGCAAACCACTTCTTATTTATCTATTGATACCGGCAATGTTGAGGATTATAATTTGCTAAAAAGTAAACTGAACGAGTTGAGGGCAGGAGCTGATATGCCCGAGAACTACATCTATTATTTGGCTACGCCACCCGCTTTGTACGAAAAAATTGCCCAAGGATTAACCATCGCCGGCATTAACAAAGATGTGGAAGATGTATCGTGGAAACGCATCATAATTGAAAAGCCGTTTGGTGTTGATTACCAGTCAGCCAAAGACCTGAATAAAAAACTAATGTGCTATTTTAATGAAAACCAGATATACCGTATCGACCATTATTTGGGAAAGGAAACCGTTCAGAACATTTTGGTGATGCGGTTTGCTAATGGTATTTTTGAACCGCTGTGGAACCGTAATTATGTGCACCATGTGGAATTTACTTCATCGGAGGATTTGGGTATTGGTGGCCGCGGCGGTTATTACGACCATGCCGGGGCTTTGCGCGATATGGTTCAAAACCACCTTTTGCAATTAGTGGGCATTGTGGCAATGGAACCGCCCATTCATGCCGAGTCGAAAGCCATCCGCAACGAAATGCTGAAAGTGATGCAGAGCTTGCGGCCCATTAAGGAAGAGGAAGTTTCCGATTTTGTTATCCGTGGGCAATATACTGGCGCTACGTTAAAAGGGGAACATTTGCCCGGTTACCGCGAAGAAGAAGGAGTTACACTGGAAAGTCGCACTGAAACTTATGTAGCCATGAAGTTTTTCATAGACAACTGGCGCTGGAACGGTGTTCCGTTTTACATCCGCACAGGGAAAAGGCTTCCTACTAAAGTTACCGAGATTGTGATCCATTTTAAAAAATCGCCCCACCATATTTTTGCCTACCAGCACCAAAGTATTAACACACACAACCAACTGGTTATAAGGGTTCAGCCCGATGAAGGATTGCTGTTCAAGTTTGGGATGAAAGTTCCGGGTGCCGGATTTAATGTACAAACCGCCAACATGGATTTCCACTATTCCGAAGTGCAGGACATGAAAATAACCTCGGCCTACGAGCGGCTGCTGCTCGACTGTATGCAGGGCGATTCAACCCTTTACATCCGTGGCGATGCCGTGGAAGAGGCCTGGGCTTTTGTGCAGCCTATTCTGGATGCATGGAAAAACCACCCCGATATTCCTGTCTATGGCTATCCGGCGGGAACTTGGGGACCGGCAAATGCCGATTCTTTGATTGAGGAACCGGAAATTACTTGGCGCTATCCGTGTAAAAACCTGAGCAACGATGGGGAGTATTGTGAGCTTTAGATATTAGATGATAAATAGCATGACATCGTTTACAAAAAAATAGCATAACATCGTTTACTTTTTAATTTAACAAATGTAGCATAACATCGTTTACTTTTTAATGGTAAGAAAATAGCATAAGTTCG
>Ga0172379_10000529_pt1 | contig 94454 bp, 86 predicted proteins | sample GrowelOW334metaG_FD_119756 | JGI IMG/M metagenome (GOLD analysis project Ga0172379, IMG submission 119756) | Groundwater microbial communities from an aquifer near a municipal landfill in Southern Ontario, Canada - Groundwater well OW334 metaG | ecosystem: Environmental > Aquatic > Deep...
CGGGCTGAGAAAGGCTTATTTGCAACAAAGAGAGAATGTTTTTTTAAATATGGCAAGGAAAAGGGCTTGTACAAACAAAATTGTACAAGCCCTTAATTTATCAGGACTTTTTCAGTGCCCTCCTAGTTAGAGGCCCTTTTTTTATGTTTTGAAATCATCAAATAGTCAAGCATACTCTTTGACAAAAGCTTATTTTTGCAATCTAAACTTAATTTCTATAGTATGGAATTAACATCATTTCAACAAGATATCCTTGAAGGAATTCCAGATATTTTACCTCCATCAAAACATTATGATTCAGCGATTAATCATGCTCCTAAACGGAAAGCTATTTTAAATCAGGAGGAACGCAAATTGGCGATCCGAAATGCATTGCGCTATTTTGATAAAAAGCATCATTCAATATTAGCCAAAGAGTTTGCTCAAGAATTAGATGTTTATGGGCGTATTTATATGTATCGGTTCCGACCTGATTATGAGATGAAGGCAAGACCTATCAATGAATACCCTCACCAGTCGAAACAAGCAGCGGCAATCATGCTAATGATAAATAACAACCTTGATTACGCTGTAGCACAACATCCCCATGAATTAATTACTTACGGTGGAAATGGAGCTGTTTTTCAAAACTGGGCCCAATACCGTTTAACCATGAAGTACCTTGCGGAAATGTCGGATGAACAGACACTGGTGATGTATTCCGGGCATCCAATGGGCCTTTTCCCGAGCCATAAGGAGGCGCCTAGAGTAGTAGTTACCAATGGAATGATGATTCCTAATTACAGCAAACCCGATGATTGGGAACGTTTTAATGCTTTGGGTGTATCGCAATATGGTCAAATGACAGCCGGATCCTATATGTATATTGGACCACAGGGGATTGTTCATGGAACAACTATAACCTTGTTGAATGCCGGTAGGATGATTGCTCATTCAGGTGAATCACTCAGTGGTAAGTTATTTATTACTGCAGGTTTAGGAGGAATGTCAGGTGCTCAACCTAAAGCAGCGTCTATTGCCGGAGTAATATCAGTTACTGCTGAAATCAATCCTAAAGCAACACAAACCCGTCACAGCCAAGGTTGGGTAGATGAGGTAATTGATAATTTGGATGAATTGATACTTCGGGTAAAAGAAGCTAAAGAAGCTAAAGAGACGGTTTCCATTGCCTTCCAAGGAAACATTATTGATGTTTGGGAACGTTTTGCCAATGAGCATGTTACTGTTGATTTAGGTTCTGACCAGACTTCGCTTCATAATCCATGGGCTGGAGGTTATTATCCCGCTGATTTGACTTACGAAGAATCAAATAAAATGATGGCTGAAAACCCTCAATTCTTCAAAGAAAAAGTCCAGGAATCTTTACGCAGACATGTGACAGCTATCAATAGATGTGTTCAAAAATTTGGAACGTACTTTTTCGATTATGGAAATGCATTTCTTTTAGAGTCAGGTAGAGCTGGTGCCGATATATTTAAAACTGACGGAAATTTCAAGTATCCTTCGTATGTGCAAGATATTATGGGACCTATGTGTTTTGATTATGGTTTCGGTCCCTTCCGATGGGTTTGCACCTCAAATAATCCGAAAGATTTGGAATTAACCGATGTAATTGCTTGCAAAGTTCTCGAGGATCTTATGAAGAAGGCACCTTCAGAAATTAAACAACAACTGGCAGATAACCTTCATTGGATTAAGGAAGCCGGAAAGAATAATTTGGTTGTAGGTTCACAAGCACGGATTCTTTATGCCGATTGTAATGGCAGAACTCAAATTGCAGCGGCTTTTAATAAGGCAGTTGCCGATGGTGTTATTTCATTTCCTGTTGTTTTAGGACGCGACCATCATGATGTATCTGGCACTGATTCACCTTTCAGAGAAACTTCAAATATTTATGATGGTTCACGGTTTACTGCCGACATGGCGATTCAGAATGTGATAGGCGATGCATTTAGAGGTGCAACGTGGGTTTCCATTCACAATGGTGGAGGAGTTGGTTGGGGTGAGGTTATCAATGGTGGATTTGGAATGCTTCTCGATGGTTCCGTAGATGCGAATCGGAGGTTGAATTCCATGTTACATTGGGATGTTAACAATGGAATTTCACGGAGGAGCTGGGCCAGAAATGAAGGGGCTATGTTTGCAATAAAGCAGGCGATGGAACAACAACCGCTATTAAAAGTTACCATGCCTAATCTGGTTGAGGATTATATTCTAATTGATTTATAAAGCTGCATAAAACTAAAACAGATACTTTTTTGTTTAACTTCGCATATTATAATAAAAAGGGTTATTCGACAAAATGTGTGGAAACAGTTTCAGTATATTATACAGTATCCTCCCCAACCCTCCTTTATCAAAGGAGGGAGTAGTTCCGCACTTGAGCACAAATATTACAGAAATGCTTAATCAGGGCATTCTCCCTTGCTTGCAGTGGAGATGTCGACAGACAGAGGGGTAAAAAATCATATTATACAAAACTTTTGTTTTCCACTATAAATGTCGATTAACCATAAAAAATAACAAAATGAATAAAATTATAGTTGTTGGATTTCTTTCTTTGATAATGGGTTCAACGGGTTGTAATAAGGACAATACGCATACTTCTCTTTTGGGGGCATGGAATTGTGAAGAAATTCCTGAAAAATCAGCTTCTAGTATTTATCAGGTAAATATTGTCCGGAATAATTTACTTCCCGATTCAACGAATCAATATGTAATATACAATTTCAATCAATTGGGGTTGGAGGAAGACCGTGCTGTTTATATTAGGCAAGATTCTATTGGAAAACTAGTTATTACAGGTACCGAAATTATTGGAATTTACATTGAAGGTTCGGGTAGGGTTGCCTCCGATTTTTCTAAAATTGAATGGAATTATATGATAAATAAGGATGTTGGTAATGAAAACTTTATTGCTACCTATTATTAATCAAAAATTACATGATAAGGTCTTTCAACTAAGCCAACCAATTCGCTGATACTTATATTCCGTGCATTGCGGTAGGTTTCTTTGCCTTCAAAAAACACGATAATTACCGGAACTGTAAAAACAGAATATTGAGCCGCTATATCCAGTGTATTATCAACATCAACATATATTTGTTCAATTTTCGGAAATTGGTTTTTAAAAGTTTCTGATAATTTAGGCTTCAATACTTTGCATACATTGCACCGTTCGTGTGAGAAATAAGCAAGTACTGCCGTTGAATCTTTAATTTGCTGATTAAATGCATCTAACGATTTAATTGTTTTCATCTGTTTATAATTTTTTTTTTAATGGTCAGATGGAGCATCCATTTTTGCAGTTTTTCTTTCCAATTTAGCATTTGTTATAATCATGCCCATGTGTGTTAAACAAATTATCATGGATGGTTCATTTTTGTATCTTTTGAATCAAAACCACGGCATAAGCTGAAATCCCTTCTTCCCGTCCTTCGAAACCTAATTTTTCAGTGGTTGTTGCTTTATTGGCAATGGCATCTTCATCAATTTGACAAGTTTGAGCCAATATTTTCTGCATTTGAGGAATGTAGTCTTTTACTTTTGGTTGTTGTAAACTTATGGTGGAATCTATATTTCCAATGGTATATCCTTTTTCAGCAATTAGAACAACGGTCTTTTTTAACAAAATTTTACTATCAATCCCTTTTAGCTCAGCAGATGTATCGGGGAAATGAAAACCAATGTCACGCAAGTTGGCAGCACCCAATAAGGCATCGCAGATAGCGTGAATCAGAACATCAGCATCAGAATGTCCTAAAGAACCTTTGGTATGTGGTATTTTTATACCTCCCAAGGTTAAGGGTATTCCCTCAACCAATTGATGTACATCAAATCCAAACCCAACCCGTATATTCATGATTATTGGTTGCTTAGTGCATCCATATCAAAGATGAGTGAAAAGCGCCAGGTATTAGAGAGTGGACTGTTATTGAAGTTTCCTGCCGGAATCAAGTAGGAGAAATCGAGACCAAAAACATTCATTTTTAAACCAACACCTGTTGTAAAATACTTGCGGTTTCCTTTAGTTGCATGTTCATAAAAATAACCCCCACGGACTGCAAATTGTTTGGCATACCAGTATTCAACTCCAGCCGCATACGATATTTCGTGCATCTCTTCAACAAATCCTGCGGGTGCATCGTAAAAAGATTGTACCATTCCCTGAATTACCGATACATCATTGTCCATTCCCGCTTCTATGACCTTATCCCCATTGGTATTAAGTGAATCGGAAGTACCCTCTGAATTCAAATAATAAACCGGTGGAGTAGGCACAAGCAATTTATTAATATCTAAAGTTGCAGTAATACTGTTATAACTATCAATATCAATGGTTGCGGCTCCACCTAAACGAAGGTTAGTAGGGATGAAATTTTTTTCAATTTCAGTATATCCTAATTTCACCCCAACATTGGAAATGTTAAAACCGGCAGCCCAATTTCCTTTATAGCCACTGATTTCCATTTTATGGGTATAGAATCCATTAATATCCAAAGCAACCGATTTACCGGCTTGAGTGGTTTCATCCCCCGCTCCTTGTCCCCCGGTTAAATTTGAATAGATAAACCGACCTACAAAACCTAAGGCAAAATGATCGGATAATTTTCGGTTATAGGAACCATCAATAGAAAATTCATGGGGAGAATAATCACCTAATGAATTATTTTCTTCATCGGTAAATGTAATACTACCCATGGAAAAATAGCGCAATCCAGCTCCAAACGTCTGATATTCATCAAGTTTCCAATAGCCGGTTAGGTATGCGAGGTTAATATCGTCAACTAATTGCTTTAACCAAGGAGTATAACTCATAGTTGCTCCCATTGATTGATTAATAAATGCCAATTTCGATGAATTCCAGTGTTGGGAGTATCCATCAGGAGAAAGAGCTACACCGGCATCGCCCATAGCTCCGGAACGGGAATCGGGGGCTATCATTAAAAAGGGCACTGCAGTTGTAATGGCATTCAATTCTTGTCCAAGAGTTTGGTCGTACGATGCCTGACTAAATGTATTATTGGTAATAAATGTGAAAGCAATTACTAAAAATCCTAAAACTATTTTTCTCATATATATTTTTTAAAAATGCAAATTTAGAAATACAAACTGTTTTTATTCTATTTTATTATCTAAAAATCATCAATTTTGATGATTTAGATGTTTTTACCCCATCAATAGTATTAATTGTTGCTTTGTAGATATAGATACCATTGGCCAATTTTGATCCATTATTGCTAGTTCCATACCAAGTAATGGGTTCAATTTGAAACCCTTCATTGGGATTCTTTTGAATTATTTGAGCTGCTTTATTACCCATCAAATCATAAATATCAATGGTAACTTTAAGTGCAGGGTAGGCCTGATTGTGATTAAAAATAAACTGAGTTGATTCTTTAAATGGATTTGGGTAATTGGTTAGATCTTCAATTACAGCCTCTTGATTGTTAGTTACATAAAACCCAATTGAGGCATCAGAACTATTGTTCATTATATCCCAGGCTTTTAGATAAAGGGTGTGATAACCTTCAGATAAACCCTTTAAAGGATATATTACTTCACCACAATTATACTTATCCATATCCCCTTGATAATAGTTATTTAAAACCAATGTATTATCCTGATCATCGTCAATTAAAGCGGTTATATTGTGGCCAAACCCATTGCCGGTGGTATTTATACCATATTCATCGGAAAGTTTGGCTAATAAAATTGGATTTTGATCGGTAATTCCTCCGTTAACAAATAAGGTGTCGTTTAAAAATAATTGAATAATAGGCTCATTTTGGTCATTAACTTCTGATTTAGCATTTCCACCTATTATTAGTTGATCGGAATATCCTAATGCATCAATTGAATCGAGCTTTGCATACAAGCTAATTTTTCCTTTGCCGTATTTAAAGTTTATATCTTTGGGTACAATAAAATCAAACTCAAAATGGCCTGCAGTTATACTTGCCTGTCCTTTATACAATAATTTATCTTGAAGCGAAAACATAATTTTTCCATTGTCTTGGCCATAAGTAAATAACGTATCTGCTTTATCAAAAACACTAACTGTTAGGATTCCATCTTTATCTAAATAATTGTCATTTTTATCGATAAGATATCCGGTTACTTTAGCTTTTGATAAAGCATTCAGGGTATCAATGGTTACAATTATATCACTTTCAAACTGAACTGAGGGTGTATTGTTTTTAAGTGCTGTTGTAGTAGAGTCTTTTATTGAACTAACATAATTTTTGCTTTCTGGAATAGCCAGTTTTAATGCAGGATCACCCAATAAGGTAAAATTGCGTTTATTGGTATCTCCTGGGGTGTTTACTTTTGCAATTCTTATGACATCGCCTAACCGCAAATCGGTATTGAAAACCGTATTAAAAAAATTAGTGTTCAACACATCATTGCTTCCTGAGTAAACAAGCCGAGTGGTAGTTAATGCTGCAATTCCTCCACCATCAGGGTTTAGTAGCATCCATTCGCCCAATGAGGTTCTTGAATAATCATCAAAACGACCCACTTCGCAACTTGCTGTAACAAATATTGAAAGTTTATTTTTATTTGTCCAACTTCTAACATCGGAAGTTGAAAGCACTTCTTCATGAGTCAAAATTCTGGGGTTTCCATGACCGACATAATCTATAATCAAAGCGCCCTGTATTACCATATCATTGATAGCTTTGGTAACATCCGGAAATCGCTGACCAGCTGGTGTTGATATCTGAGGATAGGCATCCAGATATATTTTGGCGATGTTGTATTCCGGGTTTTTTATATTTATTGATTTACTTATATCATCAGGTTGCCTCATGTGAGTTCCACCATCTCCGTCATCGCCAATAAAACAAATTTTAGTCCGCCAATCGCCCATCGATTCAGGAGATAAGTAGGCATAAATTTTATCCAGCATAAGTTGTGCTTCTTCTTCCGTTTGAACTGGGAATCGTCCAATCCCCAAATCCAGCTTTCCGAAATGCTCGCCTTCGGTCTCATCAAGTAACCCAAAAAAATCATCACTTACAAAACTTGAGGTCTCGCTTAACGAGTTGATACTTTGGTAGGTGAGTAAATAATTGCTATTTGAACTGCTTACTGTTTTATTATCATACGAACCATCGCCAAAAAGTAATAAGTACTTAGGTAATTCAGTTTCCGATGAAGCCCTATCATATAACATCCGAAGAAAGTTTCTTAATGCGGCCACATCTGGAGTTCCCGATGAAAACTCATTAAAGATTTTGTCAGGGGTTGTAACAAAAACCTGCAAGCTGTCATTAGTTCTGTGAAATTGCGCCAGATCTTCAGCATATTTTGCAAATTTTGGATTTGTTACAATAACCATATCCTGAGCACTGAGCTCATGAAGGTTCTGATTTTCAATAAAGCCCAAATCTTCTCCATCTAAAATAGGTTTTAATGCATCAGTCGGCTTAAACGCTACATATTCAGATAAGTTACTGGTATTGGCTAAAAAACGGATGTTCTGATTTACTGAAGTTGCATTCATCTGAATGGGTGATAGGGGGGCGGTAACATCCCAAATAATTAAATCGGAACCAGTATAGTCCACAAGGAATTCAGTAATATTGCCTGGTCCAACAGATTTTACATCGCGGAAAAGTAGGGGTGAACCTAAATATTTAATTTTTTCGCGGGCATTCAAACAGATAAAATTTATATATCCTTCTGATATAGAGTTACCACCGGCAAAATCATATCTTAATTTAATTGGATTTTGAGTGGTTGTCAATTCCATTTTTCTGCTGTAATTGTGACCATAAACATATTGGCCATACGTATCAGCAATTTCAATTCTGCTTAACAAATTGTCTTGTGAATAAATATTAAAATAACTAATTGGAGAACTTGGTTCCCTTCTACCAGCCACATCAGTGTATATCTTAACGGGTTCGGTTACTATTATTTGTGAAATATCAAATGAAAAGGTTAATGATTCACCGGGTTTGAATTTTTCGCCGTACCAGGTTCTTCCTGAGCGAATTAAGTTAAATTTTTCTTTTTCGTGATACCGGTAACTATCATAAGAATTTGATGTTTTTGTGGGAGCAGCAGCAAGTATTTCCTGATTGGGAACTCTCTTCCCATTTCCTAAACCTTCAGTTAAAAATAAATAGGTGTAATTTGAATAGTTATGTAACCGGTTAATAAATAGGTGAAGATTACTGTTATAACTCCAAGTAACAGGGCCTTGTGTATAAAACAGAATATAATCACCTCCATTAAAAGTGGCATCATTTCCTAACGACATGGAAATAGGCATTTCAACTAAATCATCATAATTCGGTTCGTTATTCATATAAGGTAATTGTTGGCCACCGTGGCTATATATTTTTATGTTACCTGGATTTGAAAAACCAATATTAACTAACTGTTCATAAGTTAGTTTAAAAACACCAGTGGTATCTACTTTTATTTTGTACCACTTGCCAGAATTAAGCACCGATGAATTGATATACTTACTATTTAATGCTTTTTTCAATGTATTTGTATTGTATTGAATATCAATTACAAAATCAGTAATTTGTTCAATAGAACCTGTTTCGCTATTTTTTCGGAATGGAATAAATGAGTATTCAACAAGAGGATTCTTTCTCTCGTAAAGCACCATTGCTTGAATGGAAATAGTTTCAGAAATTTGCGAAAGTTCCAATTTTTTAGCCAATGAATCGCTGATTGGAATGTATTTTGCCGAAACGAAATTGGCATTAACTGTCGAAATGGTTCCTGGAATGCCAATCTGTCCATTATGTTTAGGAAAATCATTTTTGGAAATCTGGCCTGAATTCATTTGGTTTGCAATTTCATTCCAATCAACACTTCCTGAAACGGATAGCTGATTTTGAGTAAATGCTTGGAATGTGAGAAATAGAGCGCTAATGATTAACAAAATAAACCTCATAGGTCAAGAGAATATTAAAATATTTATGATAAAAAAGCGTTAAACAAGTAATCAAACGCAATATATCTTATTTTTATTATCTAAATAGGTTTTTAGTAAGTCAATGATCATACCATTAAAACAAGCCGTAGTATTAGTTGTTTTTTTCTTTTCGCTTCTGCTGTCGTTAAAAGCTCAGGATGTACCCTATTCACAATACTATTCGAACTTGGTGTACTTAAATCCGGCATTTGCAGGAACCAGAACCGAAAGCAGAGTAAATATGTTTTATCGAAACCAATGGCCAAGATCAAATGCTGGCTTTCAATCGTTTGGAATAGCTTATGACATGCCCATACAAAATTCAAACAGTGGATTTGGTGTAATGTTAACGAATGATATGGCGGGTGGATTTGTTGAACCCTCATTTGACATTATTTATTCCCATCATGTAAAGCTTATAAAAAAAATGTACCTCAGTTTGGCCCTTCAGGCTGGAATAGTGCAAAAGTACCTTAAGCCACTTGATTTTGGTGCAACTCAAGAGATTACAAATGGTTTTAGTAAGATTTACCCTGATTTTGCCCTTGGGGTTTCAACCTTTTATAAATCGGTTTATACCGGTTTATCAGTAGATCATTTAGTGCGTCCCTATCAAGGAACTAAAAAAACAAATGAGGAGAGATTGAACCGTAAATACACTTTTTTTATTGGTTATATTTTTCATTTAAATGAACGACTAATTAGGGAAGAACGAATCATTTCGCCGAACCTATTAATTCAGATACAAGGTATGCAGCAAAATATTTGTTTGGGTTCTTCGTTTCAATATGATAATTTGTTGGGCGGTTTATGGATGCGAAATAATTTAAGCTTTAACCCTGATGCTTTAATTTTTATGCTGGGATATAAAACAAAAAGCATGCGGTTTACGTATAGCTACGATATGAATTTAGGAAAAAAAACAACCATCCCTTTGGGAGCTCATGAAGTTTCATTTTCTTTGTTGTTTAAAACCAAATCGAAAAAGAAATTCAATGCTATAAAATGTCCTACTTTTTTACTGTAAAAAGAACATAATAGAAGTTTTTAATTATATTTGTATTTCTAAAGCAATGCATAAAAAGTATATTATTATGAAAGTGAAAGTATTAATCACAATTTCTGGTTTTGCCATCGCACTGTTTTTATCTTCTTGTGCCGAGAAGGGGTCGCAATCAACCGGATGGGCATACAATGATCCTGAAAATGGGGGATTTGAATATTACGGTGATTTTTATGAACAAGAAACAGGTCCGGGTTTAGTATTTGTGGAAGGTGGTTCATTTACCATGGGACGGGTAGAGGAAGATATTCAATTTGATTGGAACAATATACCAAGAACAGTTACAGTTTCTTCGTTTTATATGGATGAAACAGAAGTTAAAAATGTTGATTATCGTGAATACTTGTATTGGATAAGTCGGGTTTTTATTGATTATCCTGAGGTTTACCGAAAAGCATTACCAGATACCTTAGTATGGCGTAGAAAATTGGCTTACAATGAGCCGATGGTAGAGTATTATTTCCGTCACCCGGCTTATGGGGAATACCCTGTAGTAGGTGTAAACTGGTTACAAGCTAATGATTATTGTGCTTGGCGTACCGATAGGGTAAATGAAATGATGCTAATTGAAAAAGGAATTTTACTTCCAGATCCAAATCAAGCGGGTGACCAAAACTTTAATACCGAAGCCTATTTAGCTCATCAGTATGAAGGAGCGGTAGGAGTTGAAATGGAAGACTTAGATCCTAATAAAGATTTTCGGAAGGTAAGAATGGAAGATGGTATCTTATTACCAAAATACCGTCTCCCAACTGAAGCTGAATGGGAATATGCTTCTTTAGCATTAGTTGGAACTTCTGTTGATGAAAGGGTTTACCAACGCAGGATTTACCCTTGGAATGGTGATGGACTTAGAAATCCAAATGCCGCTGATAAAGGTAAAATAATGACGAACAGCATTAGGGCCCGTGGTGATATGATGGGAGTTGCTGGTGCATTAAACGACAATGCTGACATTACAGCTCCGGTTCATTCCTATTGGCCAAACGATTTTGGATTGTATTGCATGGCTGGTAATGTGAACGAATGGGTTCTTGATGTTTATCGTCCGCTTACAAGCCAAAATGTGGATGAATTCAGACCTTTTAGAGGAAATGTATTTGAAACTTTAGTGCGTGATGAAGAAGGGAATGTAGCTCAAAAAGATAGTTTAGGCAGGCTTCGCTACCGTGAAGTAACCGAAGAAGAATCTATTGACAGAAGAAATTACCTACAAGCAGATAATATTAATTATTTAGATGGTGACTTCTCATCAAGTATTGACTATGACAATGAAGATGCTTCGCGTGAAAGAGGTTCAAAAAGAATGTACAATACAGGAAAAGAACGGATCGACCCTCGCATGACATCACTGGTTAGCGACCATACCCGGGTTTACAAAGGAGGATCATGGAGAGATAGAACTTATTGGCTTGGAGCTGGAACCAGAAGATTTCTGGATGAGACGTTAAGTCAGGATGATTTAGGATTTCGCTGCGCTATGATTCGCGTAGGTGGATCAAAAGGAAACTAGTTTACTTTATAAAATATATGAGGCCCCATATTTGGGGCCTTTTTTAATTAATAGTAACTATGCCATGAATACAGCGGAATTATATAAAATATTTCTTGAGCATCCAATAATTTCTATCGATAGCAGAACCTCAGAATCAGGATCTCTTTTTTTCGCATTAAAAGGAGATAATTTCGATGGAAACCAATATGCTGAAGTAGCTCTTCAAAAATGTTCCTACGCCATTGTTGACGATCCTAAGGTAGTTAAAAGTGATAAGTATATTTTAGTTGGAGACGTATTGGAGAAATTTCAGCGATTAGCTGCTTACCACAGAAAACGGTTGGGAATTCCAATTATTGCTATTACCGGTACTAACGGAAAAACTACTACCAAAGAACTTGTTGCCGCTGTAATGTCAAAGAAATACAAGGTAGCATATACCGTTGGGAATCACAACAACCATATCGGAGTGCCTCTAACTCTGCTACAAATGACAAAACAGCATGAGTTTGGCATTATTGAAATGGGAGCAAATCATATTGGAGAAATTGAATCGCTTTGTAAAATTGTTTCACCAGATTATGGAATAATTACAAATATTGGTAAGGCGCACCTTGAAGGATTTGGTTCATTGGAGGGTGTTAAAAAAGCCAAAGGAGAATTGTATCGTTATTTGTATGAAAACGATGGTACCGCCTTCATAAATTACGATAATGAACTTCTGGATGAAATGAATCCACCTCATAGCGTGATTTATTATGGAACAAAGGAGTTTACTCATTGCCAGGGAAAAATAGTATCGGATGGGGTTTTTCTGAAGTTCCGCTGGATTTCATCGGACGAAGTGGCTGATGAGCCTAGACATGAAGACTGGAGTATGAGAGGTAGTTTAATAACCACTCACTTAGTGGGTGATTATAATTTTGAAAATGCTTTAGCGGCGGTTTGTATTGGAAATACATTTAATGTATGCATTCAACACATTCGGGAGGCAATTGAAAATTATGAACCAAAAAATAATAGAAGCCAACTAACCAAAACAGAGTTTAATACCCTATTGGTGGATAGTTATAACGCCAACCCCTCAAGTATGAAAGTGGCCATTAGTAATTTTAGCCAACTTGAATTCCCTAACAAAATTGCAATTTTGGGTGAAATGTTAGAATTGGGTGAAGCCTCAGTGAGGGAGCATGGTGCACTAATAGGCCAGTTAAATGAATTACCATTTGAGGATGTATTTTTAGTTGGACCCTCTTTCATGAACTATAAAGAGAACCAAAAGTATCATTTCTTTTCAAATACCTTTGATTTAGTTGAATATCTTAAAACACATCCTATTAAGAACAAACAGATATTATTGAAAGGGTCGCGGGGAATGAAGTTGGAAACAACTTTGGACTATTTATAACTACTTTAAATTCATTAAATGCATAAAAAGCAAACGGGAGTGTTACCTCCCGCTAGTTATTAACCCTTAAAACCATGACGACAAAAACTGTCGATGGTCAAAATTAATATTTCTTATTAAGTTACAAGGTGTTTACCTTAATTTTTTGCTTTATACCCAAATTGAGCGATTTGCAATAGTAAATCATACTACTTACAATTCAAAAACTAAATTCGAGTAATAGGTTATAATTTAAAATAAAAGCAAGGCGTTTAATTTTAAAATGAAATAAAAGCTCCTCAATTATTTTATTTAAATACTATTGTATCGTACAAAATAATAGTTACTTTTGGCACAAGTTTAAAAATGAGCTAGGTTAAATTAAAACTTTTATGAAGCAGATAAACAGGGCTATTTCCCATAAATTTTTGCTGTTTTAAACCCCCGATTGTTGAAGAATGAAAAAAAGAAATAAAATTTAAGGTCAGGGTTAAAAGCTCTGACCTTTCCTATTTATAAACTTTAAAATCAATAAAAAGTGCACGTATTAAAATTTGGCGGAACCTCAGTTGGATCTGCTCAGCGAATAAAAGAAGTAGCAAATTTGATCAATGATGGTCAACCAAAAATAGTAGTTCTTTCCGCTATGACTGGTACCACCAATGCATTGGTTGAAATAGCAGACTACCTCTATAAAAAGAATCATGATGGTGCAAATGAAAAGATTGTTGCATTAGAAAAAAAGTACGATAGTGTTGTTGATGAGCTTTTTGAAAGTGCTGATTTTAAAGAAAAAGGAATTGAACTCATAAAGGCCCATTTTGATTATTTGCATTCATTTACCCGCGATTTGTTTACCCTTTTTGAAGAGAAGGAATTATTGGCTCAAGGAGAATTGCTTTCAACAGCATTGATGCAGTTTCATTTAGAAGAGCGCGGTATTAAATCAAATTTAATATCAGCCCTGAATTTTATGCGCATTGATAAAGAAGGAGAACCTGATGATTTTTATATCAAAGAAAACCTAAAACGGGAACTAAATCAGTTAGGTGAATACTATTTAGTAATAACTCAAGGTTTTATATGTCGCAATGCACACGGTCTTATTGATAATCTTCAGCGAGGTGGTTCCGACTATTCTGCTTCAATTATGGGAGCGGCTATTCAGGCAGAAGAGATTCAGATTTGGACCGATATTGATGGGGTTCATACCAATGATCCTCGGGTAGTTGAAAAGACACATGCCATTTCGGAATTGTCGTTCGATGAGGCGGCAGAATTGGCTTATTTTGGAGCTAAAATATTGCATCCTACTTGTATTACTCCTGCTAAAATTGCGAATATTCCGGTTCGTATAAAAAATACGCTAGACTCAAAGGCTCCCGGAACTTTAATTACCAGTTCGTGCAACAAACAACGGATTCGTGCTATTGCGGCTAAAGATGGCATTACGGCTATTAAAATTAAAAGCGGTAGAATGCTCATGGCTCATGGTTTTTTGCGTAAGGTTTTCGAAATATTTGAAACCTATAAAACTTCCATTGATATGATAACTACCTCTGAAGTAGGTGTTTCGGTAACTATAGATAGTGACAAATATCTGGTGGATATTATTGAAGATTTAAAAAAATATGGAACGGTTGAAGTAGATAAAAATCAGGTAATTATATGTGTTGTTGGTGATTTGATTGCAGAAAACAAGGGAATTGCTGCCAGTGTTTTTAACGCGGTTAAGGATGTTCCATTGCGCATGATATCGTATGGTGGCAGCGACCACAATATATCAATGTTGGTAAAAGCTGAATATAAAAAACAAGCCTTAGTGGAGTTAAGCAAAAATCTTTTTAACAGTTAGAAATATTTTTTTTTGATGAAGTGTGATTTAGATCAATTTAGACAGTTAAAAACCCCTTTTTACTGGTACGATATAGAGTTATTAAAACAAACGTTAGCTGTTGTTAAAAAGGAATCTCAACGTTATGGATATCATGTTCATTATGCTGTTAAAGCAAATGCCAACGACCAGATTTTAAAAACGATAAATTCATATAAATTTGGTGCTGATTGTGTGAGCGGAAATGAAGTGCTTGCATCATTAAATGCTGGATTTAAACCCAATGAGGTAGTTTTTGCCGGTGTTGGTAAATCGGACGATGAAATTAAAATTGGGTTAGCTAATAACATCTATTGCTTTAATGTAGAGTCAATTCCCGAGCTTGAAATTATTAATGAATTTGCGGCAGCAGCTAAAAAGATTGCTAGTGTGGCATTGCGCATTAACCCAAATGTAAATGCATCAACCCACCATTACATAACCACTGGTCTGGAAGAGAACAAATTTGGAATTAATATGTGGGAGATGGAAGATGTATTAAAAGCATTGGAAAAACTTCCTAATATCCAACTAAAAGGATTACATTTTCATATCGGAAGCCAGATTACCGATCTTCAAGCATTTAAGGGTTTATGCATCCGGGTGAATGAGATTCAACAATGGTTTTTTGCTCATCATGTAATTGTCGATCACATTAATGTGGGAGGTGGGTTAGGTGTTAATTATACTGAACCGGAAAAAGAACTTATTCCTGATTTTGCAACTTACTTTCAAATATTTCATGATTTTCTGGAGGTGCTTCCCAAGCAATCGATTCATTTTGAACTTGGTAGAGCTTTGGTAGCACAATGTGGCAGTTTAATTACCAAAGTACTTTATATTAAAAGAGGGGTGCAAACCAATTTTGCTATTGTAGATGCTGGAATGACGGAACTAATTAGACCGGCGCTATATCAAGCAGTGCATAAAATTGAAAATTTATCTTCAAAATTACCAGAAGCAAAATATGATGTGGTTGGACCCATTTGTGAATCGTCTGATTTTTTTGCTAAGGCCTTGATGTTACCAGAAACCCAACGTGGTGATTTGTTATCAATACGCAGTGCTGGAGCTTATGGCGAGGTGATGTCGTCGGAGTATAATCTGCGGACTAAGGCGATTGCTTATTATTCTGAGTAAATGGAATATTGTAGCGATTGAATTTTAATTCATTGATTTGAAATAGAAAAGCCCCTCCAACACTGCGGGGGGCTTTTCAAATTTACATCAGTTCAATTATTGTTTTACTATTCTTTCAATTCTTGAGTTGTGATTCGCATCGGTAATGGTTACAAAATAGATTCCATTCTGTAGTTCGGTTGTTGGAATTACTACAGAATTCGAAGTAAATTTGGTAATGGTCATCAACTTATGGTTACAATTTAATCAATACTATTTTATCTGTTTCAAGGGCAATTTTTTTCTTCCGGTACAGCAAACCAATTGCTTTTTTGAAATCCTTTTTCGACATTTGGAAAAAGCTGTAAATATCCTCTGGTGAGCTTTTATCGGAATAAGGGAGTACGCCTTTATTCTTTTTTAACAATTCCAAAATAGCATCAGCCATTGAACCAATTTTATCGTACCCTTGTTTTTGTAAGCTGAGGTCTATTTTATCGTCTTCACGCATCTTTTTGATGTAACCTTTCAGTTTTTGTCCTCTTTTTAGTGGCTGAAAAACTTCATTTTTATAAAGCAGGCCTGTGTGGGTGTTATTTATAACAGCAACAAAACCAATATCGCTCTGGTTACTGATAAGCAAATCCACTTCCTGTCCTTCAGTATATTCGGGTGGGGTATTATCTAGAAATTTGTCGAGTTTTGAAGAGGCTACAATCCGTTGGCTTTCGTGGTCGATATAAACATAAACCAGGTAGTATTTTCCCGCCTCCATATCCTGTTTTTGTTCCCGAAAGGGTACAAGCAAGTGTTTATCTAATCCCCAATCAAGCCATGCACCAACCCGGTCAACCGTAAGTACTTTCAATACGGCAAATTCATCAATTTCCGCCAAAGGTTCTTTGCTGGTAGCAATTAGGCGGTCTTCGGAATCCTTATAAAGAAATACGTCAAGCCGATCTCCTATTTGTGCGGTTGGTGGCACCTGACTGGTTGGCAACAGAATCTCACCTAATTCGTGGCCATCGAGATATACCCCAAAATCGAGCCGCTTTACTATTTGTAATTCGTTGTATTTGCCTAATTGTGCCATGGTTGGTGGGTTATATATTTTTGTTCATTAATTCTTGGGGTTGTACCCTAAGTTTTGTTCTTTAAGCCTTACAGGCTTTTTTCCTTATTATTTCAAAGTAATAAATTCCCGCAGGTTCGATTTCAGTATTTTTTCAATTTCCTGATAATTGTCTTCCCGGGTTTCAGTAAATAGAATTCCAAACAATGGATATTCTTTCCAATTAGTTTTTCTCAAGTCGAGCACCTTTTCAAAAGAATTAATCAATACAGCATAATTGAAGGATTCAATTTGTGATGCGGTATTTCCTGTAGAATTATCGAGAAGTACCATACAATATTTTTTACCCTGCTTTTCATGCAGCAACTCAATCCAATTAGGTTTTAGTTGGTTACAATAATAAAGGTATGGATTCATTCCAAAAGCGTGAGTGGTTAAATCAGCAGTGGTACACCATCCACCAAAGCGCATGGGATTTACCTCAATTGGATTAATAGTACCATCTTTAGGAACTCTGATTTCGACATGTACCGGAAAATTTTTAAGCCGGGCTCTTTTCCCTATTTCGTTTAGGAAATTAGTGAAAGATTCCAGATTTTCTTCTATTAAATCCTTTGAAGTATAATATACCCTATCGCTTACATCGGCATCCGACGAAAATAAATGTTTAAATATGCCTACAATAACAGCCTCGCCCAATGAATTGAAATAAGCATCGATAGCAAATTCTTCGCCTTCAATAAACTGCTCGATAACAAAAGTACGGGTATCAACTACTTCGGTAGGATAGAGGTTGTGTATATTTTGAATGGAATGAACGATGTTTTTCTTAACAGTTAACCATTGCATCGAATTTTCAACTTTATAAACATCTAAGCTGAAAAAACCTACATTGGGTTTAATAATGAAAGGCATTGGAATTTGACTTATGTCCAGATTTTCAATAGCTTCTAACGAAACTTCTTTGTAAAAAAAATTGGGGAACAAATCACTTACCAGTTTTCGGAATTTGGCTTTGTTTTTAAAAAGCTCAATTTTTTCGGGTAGATGGGTGTGTTTTAAATTAGTAACAATCCAGTGAATAGCATTTTCGGAATTGCTATAGAGTAACGGATATTCTTTTGAATTCAGTTCAATAATTGCTTGTTCCGGTTCAATAAAATTTGTATTTGAAGGACAATCCAGCCATTCCATGGATTGATTGGTAATTAATGGCAATTGGTGATTCGCAATAGTTTTCAGTAATAAATCAGAAACATACGGTTTGTCGAGTACTATCATTTGGCTTTTTTAATAAGCTGCAAAAATAGCAAATAAATTATTAAAGTTAGAAGTATTTAGACTACTTAGAGTATTTAGAGTCAAGAGATTTTAACCACTTTAAATACTTTAAGTACTCAAGGCACTTTAAATACTTCTAATACACTTTCAATGTATCCTGCAAAATGGTATCATCGTATTTAATGGCTCTTAAAATGTAATTTCGTGCAGCTGTGGGTTTAAAGCTGAAAGTAGCAATGCTGTCGGGCAAATTGTCAGGACAGGTGCACCCTTGATAATCAGCAATTACATGTATGCTCATCGTATCGGCATTCCATGGTGTGTAAATAGTATTCAGTTTACTGCAGTTTGAATAGGTTGCGTAAATAACTTTTATAATTGCGGTAGAGTCTTTTGCAATTGAATCGGGTAATTCAAAACGCATAACGGGAACTTCTAATTGATTGAAGCAATCTCCTTCCAATTTACAGTTATTCATAATTGCTGTAATTCCAATAAGCACAGCAATAAATAAAGTTAGTTTTAATTTTCGCATCGTTGAATAGTTTAAAATGAGGTACAATAATTATTAGTAATGTGATTAAAATGCCTTAACAAAGTGGTTTGGTAAATATCCGGTACCTTTTATAAACAGTTCCGCCTATTCGTTCCAGTTCAGCTCTCATTTTGGTATTGGTTTCCAATACCAAATGGCTGTCAATGTATTCTAATTTTGCAGCGTGAGCCTCCTGCAATAATTTAACGCCAAGCACTGCATCTAAGCCCGTATCGCGATAATCGGGTCGAATCCCTCCCAACAATAAATTCAATTGTTTGGTGGTTTTCTGAGCACGTAAAATGTGGAATATCCCAAATGGAAATAAATAACCTTTACTTTTAATAATTCCAGGACTAATATCGGGCATGGTAACAATAAATGCCACCAATTGGTTTTGTTGGTTTTCAATTACCTTTATAAACCGCGGATTAAGCAGGGATATGTAACGTTTAGCAAATTCCTCCATTTCCCTTTTTTCCATTGGTGCAAAAGCATAAATTTCTTGAAACGTTTCGTTAAGTAATTTAAGAACCGGAATTATGTATGGTTTTAATTCCTTTTGTGAATTGAATTCAATGGTATGGATATTATTGCTTACTAATCGGCGCTGATATATCTTTTCGTAAAGTTCAGGTATCACTTTAGGAATGTCGATTTTGTAAGTTAGCAAGTCCACTTTTTTTAAAAAACCAAGGTTATTTAACAATTCTACCTGATATCGTAAATTGCAGTTGGTTGCAATTACCAGCGATTGATCGAACCCCTCAACCATCATTCCTTGCGGATCTTTATCGGAAAAGCTAAGAGGCCCAACCAAATTTTTCATGCCTTTTGAAACAGCCCATTCTTCCACATAATTGATGAGTTCATTAGCAACATTCTGATTGTTATATGTTTCCATGAAAGCAAATCGGGCATCTTCTTCATGGTGGGCGTTATTGTATTTATGATTGATTAAACCCAAAATGCGGCCTACCACTTTTTTATTTTCATAAGCTAAAAGCCTAATTGAATCGCAGTAATCAAAGGATCGGTTTTTTTTGGGGTCGAAAAATTTCCATTCATCCATATAAATGGGAGGGACCCAATTGGAATGATTCTTATGTATTTTAGCTGGAAGATGAATAAAAGCCTTTAATTGTTCTCGTGTTTCGACTTCAATTATTTCTATTTTCATAACAGCATTTTTATTTTAGTATAAAGATTCAAAGATAATTTATAAACCATTGGAGCTGCTATAATTGCAACAAAAATATCAATCACATAATGAGCCCGGATATAAACCGTAGATAAAATCAAAAGCAGCGCAACTGGAATTAAAAGCAGGAATATTTTTTTTGATTCGCGTAAAGTCATATATATTATTATCAAGCATAGGGCAACATGTGAACTTGGAAACGCCGCTGTTGGTGCTTCACCGATATGTTGAATGGTACGTATCAAAAATCCAAACAGGTAACCGGGAGGTAGCGGATCCATATTTATGAAGTAAAATTGGGGGCCGGCAACGGGAATTATATCAAAGAACAAGTAAAAAATTAGAAACGATTGAATGATTATAAAAACCATTTTTTCAGATGATTCAGCCCCTTTTTTAACATACCAAACAATAGGCAATCCTATAAGCATCAGGTAATAAGCAAAATATCCAAAATACATTGCTTCAGCAAAAATATTCGTTGGTACTTGCTTTGAAAACTCCAGTGCAGGCTGAATGCCAAAAATAGTTGCTTCGGTAGTTGCAATTAAAGGATCGAGGTCTTGCTTGAAAAACAAGTTGTTTAAAAAATCGGTTTCGGAATACAGAAAACCTAATAAGGCCAATGGATATAAAACCCTGAATGGTTTAATCCATGGTTTTAATGGAAGTAGGTTATCGTAAAGGGATGCAATGCTAACAATTAATACAATAAGGAAAAGGTGTACTGCTACTTTGAAAAAACCTCCTTCAATTGAATTTGCAAGCAGAATAGCAGGTATTAGGGTGATTAACAAATAAATGAGGAGCGAAAATTCAACCGGATTAAGTTGTTTTTTGAGTTGGATTATAAATGATTTTAGCATGGCTTTCATTGGGAAAACAAGAAATAAAAAAGGCCATTTTATAAAAACAGCCTTTATATGAAATAACAAAATTATAATCAGTCGTCGGAATTCTGATACCGTTTTTTACCTTTTTCAACAAACAGAAGTTCGTCTTCATCCAAATCGTCACCGGCAAATTTGAGTCGGATAGCCATCCAGTTATCATCAATTGGAACTTGGGTAACCCCCTCTAAATCATAAGAATCAATCAATTCAAACAATGCATCTTTATCAAGGTCAGTTTCATACTCAGGTGATGTTTCTTTTGGAAAACAAAACCAAAAATAACCTCCGGTTTCAAGAGCACTTAGTGCATCAGGAACCAACTCATCTGCTTCTTCGGTGTCTTGAGCAAACACTTGTACATAATTGTAATAATCCTCAATTTCCTGATGAATTTCAACGTTTAAATTAGTTACTAATTTTAAAAATTCGTCAGGGGCATTCATAATCAAGACAGGGTTTTTGCTTTCAATATGAAGCTTTTTAAGTACTGGGTTCATTTAAAATAAAAAATTAAAATTATGTTAAAATAAAGTTTAAAAAGCTGTATAAATTTTATAATTCGTAATTAAATTAAAGGCTAAAAATAATGCATTAATTTTTTATTCTGCAACAAAATCTTCATCAGAATTTATTTTTGTCATTGGTAACCATTTATTAGTCAAATTTGTTTAAGGTTGCAACTCTTGATTTAAAAAGGTGTCCACTTGTAAAGAGTATGATTTATTGTAAAGAACCAACCGATACATTATCAGCCGGTATTGCTTTTTTTCCGATATAGCAGAGCGATTTGTTCCCACAATTGGAAATTGTCGGTAAAGTTTATTCTGTTCAAAAAAAATAGAATCATGCCCTTGGTATCCTTCTAAATAAACTAATTTTTCTTTGAAAGTGCCATCGTTTTCCGGATTGAAAATTGTTTTGTACGACTTTCCATCCATTGAGGCGATGCCTATTATTGATGCTTTAGCTCCTGAACCTACCGATCGGGTTATCAGGTATAGTTCTTCGTATCCATTTTCATCTAAATCGGATACCCAAAAAGTTTCCAATGGGGCAACTTTGCTATACGTCAGAATTTGAGTCGAATTTGAAAATCCGGTTCCCGAAACATAAATATCTGACATGCTTTGACCATATTTTATTTCTTTAATGATGAATGCCTGATTAAAGTTGATAGTAACTTTAGTGGATTTTATTTCATTATAATCGGCTTTTTGCGAAGGGGAAGGTTTTTTTTTAAATTTTTGACAAGCCAAAACAATACTTACAAATCCAATGGTTATGATTATCCTAAAAGCGAATGAATAGTTAGTGAAAGATATTTTCATGCCTAAATGTACAACGCAAAGCTGTAATTTCAAATAGGTTTCAACAAATAATCTATTGCAATTATTTTATAAATATCTTTGAAGCTTTATTTAAAGGATACTTATGAAATTCGAAGATTATTATATTTCGCAGGAACTTAAGAAAAACCTGGCCAAATTGGGTTTTGTAAAGCCTACCGACATTCAATTTAAATCAATTCCACCCATTTTAAAAGGCGAAGATGTGCTGGCCATTGCCCAAACAGGCACCGGTAAAACGGCGGCTTTTGCTATTCCGGTAATTGATATCATCCACAGGGGCAAAATGAAGCAGCGCCACGATGGAATCAGATGTCTGGTAATGGTTCCAACCCGGGAGTTGGCACAACAAATAACCGAGGTGTTTGACAAATTGAGCCGTCATACCAAGGTAAAAGCGTATGGAATTTATGGTGGTGTTGAGCAAGATGCACAGATTGACCATTTAGAGGAAGGTTTTGATATATTGATTTCAACCCCCGGTCGCATGTTCGACTTAATAAGCCAAGGCCATTTATTGGTTGACCGAATTGAAATATTGATTCTGGACGAGGCCGACCACATGCTCGATTTAGGCTTTATTAAAGACATTCAGGATATTAAAAGGAAATTGAACAGGAAACACCAAACCTTGTTTTTTTCAGCAACTATTAACGATGTTATTAAGAAATTGGCCTATTCATTGGTCGAAAACCCTATCCGTATTCAGGTTTCGCCCAAAGATCCGGTATCGAAAAACATTGAACATTCCGTGGTTTTTATTGAGATGGACGATAAGCGGTTCTTTTTGGAACGGATGATAAAAGAAAACCCATTCAGCAAAATAATGATTTTTGTTAGGACTAAAGTACGTGCTGAACGAGTAAAATTGGCTATGGAACGGGTTGGTATTGAAACCATAACTATACATGGAGATAAGGATCAGAACGACCGGTTTGGTGTGATGAAACGGTTTAAAACCGGTGATGTAAAAGTTCTGATTGCCACCGATGTAAGCTCACGTGGCATTGATATTCCGAATGTTGACTTTGTGGTGAATTACGATTTACCCGATGTATCGGAGAATTATGTGCACCGGGTAGGCCGCACAGGACGAGGAATGGCAAAAGGATTGGCCGTTTCATTTTGCAGCAAAGAGGAAAAGCCTATTTTGGATGAAATTCAGGGTTTTTTAGGAAGCAACATTGCCGTATTGGAAATGAGCAAAACCGAATACAAAGACATTCTGGAAGTAATGCAGGAAAGTGAAAACGAGACCGATTGGAAATCGCTTATCCGCGAAAATGAAGAATTTGAGGCAAAGCGCAAAAAATCAGGTGCCAAGAAGAAGAAATAGTGGGAGTTGGAAGTGGGAAGAATTGCGGATTTTGGATTTGAGAATGCGGATTAATCGGGTCGGTAATCCGAAATCAACCTTCCGAAATCCTAAATTATAAGACCAGCAACCAGTAACCAGAAACCAGCAATTAGGAGATTACTGAAGTCAAAAGATTTAATTCAGATTATATTAAAAACAACATGCCAACCCCAATTACCTCACAACAATTGATTACTCTTCAGCCTGAACTTTCTGTTATTGACGTGCGGTCACCCGGTGAATTTGAGTTGGGGCATATTCCTGGAGCATACAACATGCCACTTTTCGATAATCAGGAACGGGCCCAAGTGGGAACCCGCTACAAAAACTCGGGAAGGGAATTTGCCATTGAACTGGGATTGGAATATGTGGGGCCCAAAATGGCCGGGTTTGTGAAATTTGCTAAAAAACTGGCTAAAAATAAAAAACTAATCTTGCATTGTTGGCGGGGCGGCATGCGGTCGGCCAGTGTTGCTTGGTTGCTGGAAACAGCCGGTTACGAAGTTTTTCTGTTGCAAGGAGGATATAAAGAGTACCGTCGGTTCAATCGTGAATCGTTTTCCAAAGCAACCCAATTGTTGGTTTTAGGCGGATACACCGGCAGCGGCAAAACCGAAATTTTAAATGAACTTCAGAAGCTCGGTGAACAAGTGATTGACCTTGAGGGAATTGCTCATCACAAAGGTTCTGCATTTGGATCCATTGGCCAGGAATTGCAGCCTACAAACGAACAGTTTGAAAACAACTTGGCTCATGAATGGCACAAATTGGATATGAACCGGCGCATCTGGATTGAAGATGAAAGTGTGACCATGGGTAGCAACGGCGTTCCCGATACTTTGTTTGCTCTAATGCGCACCGCAAAAGTACTCCGAATTGATATTCCCCGTGAAGTTAGAGCCAAACGGCTGGTGAAAGAATATGCCTGCTTTGAACCTGCTTTGTTGGAAACATCCATACTACGCATTCAATCGAAATTGGGTGGAATGGTTACCAAACAGGCTTTGGAGTCTTTGTATTTGGGCGACTATGAAAAAGTAGCTCTAATTACACTGGTTTATTATGACAAAGCCTATTTGAATGGATTGGAAAAGCGTGACCCAAAAACCATTGAGAGCCTTTCCATTGATGATGATAATCCACCAAAAACGGCAATGCTTCTTAAGGATTTCCTAAAATAACATCAGTTCAATATTAACAAATTTGTTAAAGAAAATTGTTTTTAAAACGGGAAGATGGGGAACTGGGAAACTGAATAACCAGAAACCGGAAATTTCACCTAATTCATAATTAATTCCGTAATGAGCCCAACGGGCTCAAAGAATATAGCCCGGTGCATCGCACCGGGTAATGGTATACAATAGAAAACGCGGCGCAGATTGCCAGTAAAATTGGAATTACTTTTTTGTTTGCGCTGCCACAAAACCTTATGTTTTTAACGAAGATATGGATGTCCATTCTTCAGGAAAGTTTATACGATAACCATTCTTCTTTATTTATTTATTGGAAGGGATGGGCTTTTCATCGCGGGTACCTCTCCTATAAATGATCAATCCGTTCAAAAAATTTCGGAGCAACTGGTCGCCACAGGGTTTGTAGTTCGGATGATCTTCTTTGCGGAATACCGCTCCCAGTTCACTTTTTGAAATTTCAAAATCAACCAGTTTTAATATCTCAATAATGTCTTCATCGCGCAAATGAAGAGCCACCCGCAACTTTTTTAATATATCGTTATTCGTCATTTTTCTTCTTTTTATTGCTCCAAAATTAACCTTAATTGCGTTAATTCCACAACTTATAGTTGATTTATAAACTCATTTGGAACCAAGCCAGGTAAGCCTGTGCCAAATGGTTTCCAGCGGCCCTTGTGGGTGATTTTTCATCCACCAGGAGCTAAATATTCCTTGCAAAATGGCCAATGTTATTCCAATTAAAAGACAATGAGTGGCCCCGGTATATTGATACAAGCCCAATCCAAAACCATAATAAATAAAAGATCCGATGATGGATTGAATGATATAATTGGACAAACTCATGCGGCCAATGGAAGAAAATACCTTTAAAATACGATGAAAAAATTGGGTTTGAAACAGCAACACAAAACCCGAAACCAGCATCATCATAAATGCCATATTCGACCACGAAGTTTCAATGGTGGTTAATGGACGACGGATGGCTTCACTCTCAATTAAACCACCAAGCTTAATTTTGAGTATATAGAGTGGAATAAAGCATATCACCGAAATCAGAAGTGCCTTTTTCCAGAATTGTTTATTGTCATCAGTTATTGCAAAAAGCGATTTCCGGCCTGCCAACATGCCAAACATAAACAGCGATAAGGTTTGGAAAACCCGCACATTTTCCCAGTTCCAGATAAAAACGGCTATCCGGCCATTGGTTAGATTCCCAATCCACGTATTTACCAACGAATTGCCGGTTATGTACTCTCCCATTTTACCAAAGTACGACCATGAAACCGGATCAACCATTTTTAGTTCCGGGTTTTGCACTCCAATAATGAAATTCACCCATTCAAATGGCTGAAGCATCAAAACAACGGCAATCCAAAAAACTGTTTTGGTGCTTAGTTTGGCAACCGGAATCAGGCCAAAACCTATAATGGCATAAATGGTAAGGATATCGCCCTGATAGAAAGCGGAATTGATAATACCGAAGACCAATAAAAGCGTCAACCTCCATGCAAATCTTGCTCTAAAATCATTCCCTTTTTTTGCTTGGTTATCCGATTGAATAAAAAAGGTCAACCCAAAAAGCAGTGCGAATATGGCATACGACTTACCACCAAACAGAAAAAACAAGCTGTCCCAAATAATTTTATCCAACCCTTGCATCCAAACCGGAAGATTGGCAGGTTGGTAGTAAAAATCGAAATGTTCAATGTTATGCAGCAACATAATGGAAACAATGGCAAAGCCTCGCAAAGCATCAACAACATGAAGGCGGGAGGAAACTGAATTCATAGATTATCAATTATTAATTATTGAACTGAATAGTTTTAATTTATTTCTTTTTGTTTTTATCAACTTTCATTATCCATTGAATGGCTGTTGGAAATCGCTTAGCCCAAGCCGCTTCGTTATGAGTAGCTTCGGGGAAAGATTGCCAATAGTATTCGGTATCTTTTTTGAATCCTTTAGTATTCAATGCATTCAGCATCTCGTCAATTCCGGGTTGCAGGTAAGTTTCCAAATCACGGCCACCGTTATCGATATAAAAATACAGATCTTTCTTTTTTGCGTTATAGGTTTCCACTGTTTTCACATAATCGATTCGTTCAATTTTAAATGCAGGCGACATACAGATAGCTTTGGAAAATACCTCAGGGTATTCCCAGCAAAGCATAAAGGAAATGATTCCGCCGGCCGATGAACCACCTACAAAAGTATGTTCCCTGTTAGTTAAGGTGCGATAGGTGCTATCAATAATAGGCTTAATGGTTTGGATTACCAGTTTCATATAGCGCTGAGCCGTATCATTGGGGATGTATTCGTGCATCCGTTGAGGTGTACTATAAATTCCGACTATAATCAGTGGCTCAATCAATTGGTGATGGATAAGGCTATCACAGGTTTCGTCAATCTGCCAATCAACTCCAAAGGCACTGGTAGCCGGGTCAAAAATATTCTGTCCATCTTGCATATACAAAACTGGGTATTTTTTATTCCCTGAATTTTCATAACCGGGCGGCAACCAAACAATCACATCACGGGGTTCCAAATCAAAACCAACCATTTGGTGGTGATATGTAACGGTTCCGGTAATTTGTCCTTTTATAATTTTTTTGCCAGGCGAAGTCCAATTGGCAACCGTATCTGTAATTATGCAGTTTTCATGAATTTTTGCCGAAAAATTAGGTAAAGATAATCCATCGTTGTCAGCCCCTTCCAATTCCCAACTTCCGCGGGTGTATTTATATTCAACGGACAGGGTGTTGTCCAATTCCATAGAATAGGTCCATACATGGTTACCAATATTTTTCATGGGAACCCTTCCCGGGTTCCAGTTCCCAAGCAAAGGCAAGTTTCCGGTAATAAAAACCGAACTATCATCTGGCAATTGGGGCGAAACCAATCGGAATTACACCGTAATTTTTTGACTAAATGCACCCTCCGAAAATGCGCTAATAAGGGTTAACCCCAATATAATTGGAACAATTGAAGATAAATAGCTTAAAATATTTTTCATATAGATATTTAGTTCAATATTCTTTTTTCAAGCTCATTTAATTGAGAATTCATGTTTAGTTTCCAACCTTAAAAATAGTGCTTTAAAGATATAATTAATTCATAAACATAATATAAAATGAATTTATCAGCAATCGTAATGCATAAAAAAGCCTCAATTTTTGAGGCTTGAGGGGAAAATATTTTAAAATGGATAGTTTACAATATCAAATAGGCCTATTCCCAAGGATAATAATTGCGGGTAACGCAAAACTCACCGATAATTACATTAGTTAGGTCAACTGTACCTTGTAAAACCTCACCATCGCCAATATATGGTTCAACAATCTTGATTATCCAGGCTTTCTTTTCCAAGTTGGCGATAGTGAAATTCAGATCGAAAACGCAAAGACAGTTGCATAATGAAGCGGTTTCTGCCTCGGTTATTATAATGGTATCACCAATAAAACTAAAATTAGAGGTAATGCTATCGGGACAGCAATTGAATGCAGCGTTTTTATGGGTTAAGGTCAGCATTTTTGTATCGGCCTGATAGGAATAAGAAATACAATCTTGGCTTTTATCTTCACTTATTGAACCCGATTTTTCGTTTTTGCATTCGGAATGCAAAACATAGTTGGGTTCTGGGGAACCGATTGGTGTGGGTTCTTGTTTGTCATCGCAGCTTGCGACAATGAGTAGAGCCAGAATTAGGTTAAATAACGAAAGTTTTGTTTTCATAGCTTTGAATATTTTGTAACTAAATTTAGAACTAATCAAATTTGAATCCTATATTTTGCTTAAGAAATTCTCTGAAATTCTTAACAATCTCGATAGCTTCATTTCTATCGTCCTTTGACAAATCTATTTTGACATCAGGATACCTGATTTCTACACCAAAAGCATTTAGTTTCATTATCTTTTCGAATAATTCGCTTCCAATAGGAATGGCATCATTCAGTAGGTCAAGCAGGTATCTTTAATCGTGACTTTTTCTGAATGGGATTGAGTTTTTTTCTAACAAGCATTTTAAATATTTTTCTGTTGCCTGTTGACAATGAAATGCAAGTGTGTCAGAATATTCAGGAATATGAATATTTATGATAACCGCTGTACCTAAATCATGGTCAGCCTTTTCAATCCAATCCCTAAGTCTTTCTTCATTTGCGCTCATACATCAATTTTGCACCTTGTATCGCTGAACTAACAAATGAAAAACGCTTTCCTTTTTCTTTTTCAAATTCGTCTTTTGTATAAACTACAATATCCACTGGTAATTTTGAACCTATCAGCAGTCTTTGAATTTCAATACTGCGTTTGAATTTAGGTTCACTGGTTTCCTTAATAATAAGTAAATCAACATCGCTATCTTCATTTGCTTGACCGGATGCATAGGAACCAAATAAAAATATTTTATCAGGATTTACATTTATAGCAATCCTATATACAATGTTTAAAATTGTTTTTTCGCTAATCACCTTATTTAGTTTATATTGGATAAAGATAGTTCATTTTAAAGCATTCCAACAATGTTGGCAGTATTACAACATATCACTGGCCAACTCAGCCAAGGTACTCCGTTCGCCTTTTACTAAGTTTACATGGGCAAATAATTCCTGTCCTTTCATACGGTCGGTCATATAGCTCAAACCGTTGGAAGTGGTATCCAAATAAGGGGAATCAATTTGATGGATATCGCCGGTAAAAACAATTTTGGTTCCTTCGCCAGCACGGGTTATGATGGTTTTAATTTCGTGCGGAGTCAGGTTTTGTGCTTCATCCACAATAAAAAACACATTGGAAATACTTCTTCCACGGATGTATGCCAACGGAGTTATCAGCAGTTTTTCGTCTTTCAGCATTTCTTCAATGCGCATCACTTCTTTGCTACTGGCGTTAAATTGATGCTTTATAACTCCCAGATTATCGAACAGAGGCAACATATACGGACCAATTTTCTCGTTCACATCACCGGGCAAGAATCCCAAGTCGCGGTTAGCCAAGGCAACAATAGGACGGGCCAAAAAAATGGTATCGTACATGTGTTGTTGCTGCAACGCAGCGGCTAAAGCCAATAAAGTTTTTCCGGTACCGGCTTTGCCGGTAAGCGAAATAAGCGATATTTCCGGGCGCATCAAGGCATCTAATGAAAAGGCTTGTTCTGCATTACGCGGCTCGATGCCATATATTCGCTTCTTTTCAACCCTGTTTACCATTTTCTGGATTGGGTCGTAATGGGCAAGAGCGCTTTTTCCATTTCCTTTCAGAATAACATATTCATGAGCCGAAAGCTTTCTTTTCAGTTTGAATTCCGTTTCAGGCATTCCTTCAAACTCCTGATAAAAACGGTTTATTGTTTCTACATCCAAATTATCAAAGGTTTCAATCCCTTTGTGTATTTCTTCAATATTCTGAACTTTATCGGTGGTATAATCTTCGGCCAGAATACCTAGCGATTTGGCCTTCACCCTCAAGTTGATATCTTTGGTAACCAGAATAACTTTACGTTTGGTATATTTATTTTTATAAAATTCAGCGATGGCCAAAATCCGGTGATCGGCTGTTTGCTCAATAAATGATTCCTGAATTTCTTTTGAAAAGGGTTTTCCAGTTTCAAGAATTAATTTTCCTCTTCCTTTTCCCAATTCAATACCATCAACCAAAAAATCGGAACCAATCAATTCATCCAACTCACGGGTAAATTCCCTGGCATTGAAATTAATCTGGTCGTTTCCTTTCTTAAAACGATCCAGCTCTTCCAATACGATGATGGGAATAACAATGTCATTATCCTGGAAATGATAAATACAGCTATAATCGTGAAGTAACACGTTGGTATCGAGCACAAATAGTTTTGCTGTTGACTTTTTCATATAATTAGGTTTTATAAGTAAGCTATACAAAACTAAAGGTAGTAAAAAACACAAGCTCATATTGAATCTTACGATTATATTTTCATCAATTTTTAAATGCATCTATGAATAGATTTCCAATTTATTACATTTGTTTAAATGTTTATTGTAATGAACTATCAAGAGGCCTTGGATTTTTTATTTTCGCAACTTCCCATGTACCAACGTGATGGTAAAGTAGCTTATAAAGCTAACTTAAACAATACGTTGGCTTTAGATGCTTATTTTAATGAACCTCATAAAAAATTTAAAACCATTCATGTAGCAGGTACGAATGGTAAAGGATCGGTTTCACATATTTTAGCTTCGGTGTTGCAAGAGGCTGGTTTAAAAACTGGGCTTTACACCTCGCCCCACTTAATTGATTTTAGGGAGCGAATTAAGATTAACGGACAACTAATTCCAGAGCATGAAGTGGTTGAGTTTGTAAGCGCACATCAGCAAATTATTTTGGATTTAAAACCTTCCTTTTTTGAATTGACGGTGGCAATGGCTTTTGATTATTTTGCCAGACAAAAGGTTGATGTGGCTGTAATTGAAGTAGGTATGGGTGGACGTCTTGATTCAACGAACATTATAACTCCATTAGTTTCTATAATAACGAACATTGGGTTAGATCATACGCAGTTTTTAGGGGAAACCTTGCCCTTAATTGCTACTGAAAAAGCGGGTATTATTAAGCGTGGAATACCAGTTATTATTGGGGAACAACACCCGGAAACAAGACCAGTTTTTGAAGCAATAGCTAAAGAAAATGAAGCACCCATTTGTTTTGCGGAAAAGCGGTTTACCCTTTTAAGGAGCAGTATCAAAGATGGCTTTCAACACGTTTCCGTTAAAAATGAACAAAGTGGAACCACTCTTGAAGCGGAACTTGATTTGTTAGGTATTTATCAAAAGAAAAATATTTTAACAGTAATGGCTGCTATGCAGCTTATAATTCCATCTTTTGGAATTCCCAAAAGTGCCGTAGTATCGGGTCTTTCAAAGGTAATTATCAATACCGGACTTCAAGGTCGGTGGCAACAAGTAAGCGAAAAGCCCCGTGTAATTTGCGATACCGGTCATAATTTAGAAGGCATTACTTTGGTTTTGGAACAACTTAAAAAGGAATCTTTTGAAAAGCTTCATTTTATTTTTGGGATGGTAAATGATAAAGACCCGGAAAAAATATTGAGAATTTTACCAAAAAATGACATTTATTATTTTACGCGTGCATCTATTCCCCGAGCTTTAAACGAACAGGAATTATTTGAAAAGGCTACTCAAAAGGGGTTATTCGGAGCCAGTTATCACAACGTTCAGGATGCCTACCATGCAGCAATTGAAAAGGCTACTGCTAACGATTTAATATTTGTTGGAGGAAGTACTTTTGTAGTGGCTGATTTATTAAAACTTTTGTTGTGAACAGATAACCCAAAAAAAAAGGCCGCACCAAGGTGCAGCCTAATACTAAAACACTTTATAATTACCTAACTACCGATAATTTTTTTGTTACCTGCTGATTCCCTTTTTGGATGGAAACCAAATACGTTCCTTTACTCAATTGGTTTAAATTTACTGTGTACTCAGGACTGTTCGATATAGAACGGAATACTTCCTTACCAATAATGTTGTAAATGGTTACAGTGGCATTTTCAGCATTTTCAATAGTTACCTTTTCAGATGCTGGATTTGGGTAAATTGAAACAGCTAATTCCGATTCAATAGACACACCGCTTTGGATGTGAACTGTTGCCACCCAATTTTGAGAAGTTACACCATCGGCAGCAGTAACCTTATAAGTAACCGATCCGGCACTGAAATCCACAACCGTGCCACTAACTTGAGCTAAATCATTAATACTTGCTGTAGCGCCTTCAGAAAGTGAGAAGGATGGCGCTAGTTCAGCTAAATTGGTTCCTTGAGGAACTAAAACATCAATAACTCCATCGCCTATAGTTGAAGATACTTGATTAGGAACTTCATAGGTTATAAATGAAGTTAGTGTTGATTCTGTTTTTGCATCATTTTGGGCAAAACCAGTCAAAGCCATCATAAAAATGGCAGCAATAGTAAAAGTAATTCTCATAAATAAAATTTAAATAAATAAATAAAATATATTGATTTGATTCCTTTTGATTTGTGAACAGTAGGAATCGTTGCAAAAATAGGCTTATATTCTTGTCCTAAAGAATAAAAACATATTTTCTTGATTATTTTTAATTTAATGAACAATAATAATATTTTTAAATAGCTAATAATGAGCTAATTAAATTTACATAATCGTTTGCAGTTATGCAATCAATTAAGGTTTGAATTAACTAACGGTTTTAAATATAATATTTGATATTCAGTTTGAATTTTTTGAGTCAACTTATTGAAAAATAGATAAAAATAGTTACTATTGATTGCTCAGGTTTTTATTAGAACTGAATCTAATTCGGATATTTATATCTGATTTAAACTAAATAGCATTCCCGTTGTTGATCATGTCATATTCTTTTATATTAATATTATGAGTTGTACCAACTGTTCTGCAAAAGAACTTCTAAATAAATCAAATTCAGTAACAGAGCTATCAGGCGATGCCTGTGGAAAGCTCGACAGCTATGATTGGCTGAGCGATTTACCGGGAAGCCCTGGTGATGATTTAGTGGTAGAAGTGCGTTTTAAAAATACCCGTAAAGAGTTTTTTCTGAATAAAAACCATTTTCAGCTCAAACGGGGTGATTATATTGCGGTCTCATCAACACAAGGACACGATGTGGGCCAAGTTACCCTGACCGGTAAAATGGCATTGCTTCAGATGAACCGGAAAAACCCAAAGGCAGCTCCTGAAAAAGTAATTTACCGTAAGGCAACAGTAGCTGATATTGAAAACTGGAATAAATTTAAGCTGCGTGAAAAGCCCGTTATGATTCAAGCCCGGCAATTGGTTGAAAAAATGGGGCTCGATATGAAAATCAGCGATGTAGAGTTTCAGGCTGATGGCACCAAAGCTACATTTTATTACATTGCCAATGGAAGGGTTGATTTCAGGGAGTTGATTAAGCAATACGCCAAGGAGTTTAATATAAAAATTGATATGCGCCAAATTGGAGCCCGTCAGGAAGCTGCCATGGTAGGAGGAATTGGATCGTGTGGTAATGAATTGTGTTGTTCCTCATGGCGTTCAAATCTAGAATCAGTTTCGTCAAATGCGGCTAAAATTCAGGAACTTCCGCAAAATATTCAAAAGCTTACCGGACAGTGTGGAAAGCTAAAATGCTGCCTGATGTATGAATTGGATTCTTACATTGAAGCTCAAAAAGATTTTCCCGACATATTATTGGAACTGGAAACCGAAATGGGCATTGCTTACCCAAAGAAAAAGGAAGTTCTTAAAAAGGTTATCTGGTATGGCATGTCGGCAACAAGCAATACTAAAATATTTCCTCTTACGCTAGATAAGGTAAAAGAGGTAATCATGCTAAATAAAAAAGGAATTAAACCAGCGGTCTTATCAGAAGAACAAGGAATCTCGGAAGTAGAACCTCAATATGTGTCGTTTGAAAATGATTTGAATATGATGGAACTGTCCAAACAAAAGAGTAAAAAGAAATGGAATAAACCCGTGCGCCCTGTTAATTGAAAAATGAGACTATCCAATAAGTTGGATTTATTAATAACAAAGTCATTGGATGAATTTCTAATTAGTTGATTTATTATATTTTATCACTACTGTCTCGTTAAATGAGGCTGAGTGACAATTGTTTATGATTTGGTTCTTTGACATATTTGTAATCATTATTTGCAAGTAATTCTTTTACAGGTGTTTTGTCCAGTAACGAGATACCTAAAATTTGTAAGATTTCGTAAATAGACCGGTTAATTTTTAATTCTTTACTTATTATTGCTACCAAGCAATAGGTGATAATTGCGCAGTAGAGTTGGGTTTTGACTGCATTGGGAGTATGTCCCCAAAAGCTTTTGACTTTCAAATGCTGTTTGATCCATTTGAAAAACAGTTCAACTTGCCACCTGTTTTTATAAAGGATGGCTATTTCTAAAGCTGACAGTTCGAGGTTATTGGTCAGGAATACAAACTCAACTCCTGTTTCACTATCGTAATACTTGATCCGACGCAGTTTTTCGGGATAGCGGTTGAACGACTTCTGATTCGCAAATGTGCCTGTTTGGTCGCATTTTACACCGGTCGATTTATCAACCGGATGGGAGTACATCCTATTAAATTTAAGATTATCCTTTGCCCTGAGGACAAAATAAGCTTCAAGATTTTGGATTCGATAGAGCCGTTCAAAGTCATTATACCCGCGATCAAACACATAGTAGCTGCCCTTTTCATAAGGGATATTGTCCATTGCATTGACATCGTTGACCGAAGCCTCGGTAATGTAAATAAAACTTGGAATCTGGGTCTTAACATCGTAAAGGGTGTGCATTTTCACGCCCCCTTTCGTTTTGCGGAACTCAGCCCACCAGAAAACGCTCAGACAAAGATCGATCGTTGTGGAATCGAAAGCATAAACATTACCGTCTACCTTTACCTCAAAATCACTACAGGCGCAAACCTTGCGGGCATGGTCAATCAAATGGTATGCAAATTCCTCATACAGCTTGCAATTCCTTCGGATATTTGCCCTTGCAAGTGTTGCCAGCTTTACACTTGAACCAAGCCCTAAATGATATGACTTGTTTTTATGTGCATCAAGGGCAACAATCAAGTCGCGAAGGCTGTCCCTGTTAGTAAGTTGGCCAAAAACCATACAAAGCATCTGGTTCCAGCAGGAGAAAGTCCTGATGTGCTTGTTACCATTATATTTTATTACTAGGCGGTCAAACACCCTACATGGAAGGAACTCGGTGATCTGTGCAAATACATATTTCCCTTGGTTCATCTTTTTAAAATTTTAACCAAAAGAAGTAATTGAAATCGTCACGCTATGAAAAGCACTGCAAATAAATGATTATCAAATCTTTCAAAGAACGTTTCAATATTTTAACGAGACACTAGTGATATTTTATAATTACTCTTTTTGTTAAAAGTTTTCATCCGATGACTTTTTAGACACCTTCTTTCATTTTTACTTTTTGGGAGGGCAAGTGCTTGTTCCAAATAGGGCATAAATAGGGCAAATACTTACCAAGCTGGTTATAACAAATATCAATGCTACAATCATTAAAATAATTCCTAAAACTCCAGTAACCATTCCTTGGAAGTATGCAATTACCATAAGTAAAGCAACCAATAGCCTTACAATTCTATCAACTCCACCTATATTTTTTTTCATAGCTGTTTGTTTAAATTTTTGTATATAACAATTGAACATAAATTATGTTTTGTGGTTGAAAAAAAGATTCATTATCGGAGTTGATATTTTAGCTTATAGTTTAAACAATTCTGAACAACTTCATGGAATGTGTGTTCTTTTAAGAATTTCCCAGACGATTTAATTTATGTAAAAATGGGAAACTTTAAAAATCAAGAATCATGGAATCGATTAGCCGAAAAGACTTTTTCCGAAAAATGGGTTTAGTAGCTGGAACTGCTATAGTAATGCCTCTTAATAGCGTTTTTGCCAGTTTTAATAACGATGTTGAATTATCTGACGAAAAGAAGCAATTCTTATCCGAATATCAGCAATGGTTGTTGGATTTTCATCAGTTTGTGGAAAAAAGGAACCGAAATCCTTTGGATATTGAAAACAATAAACATTTGATGGAACTTTCAGCTCAAGCTGATAAGCGTAAACCAACTTTGGAAAAAAACATGAAAGATTCCCGGTTTGCTGACTATTTTAACAAAATAACCAATGAAATTACTGAATCCATTGAGGGTTAACTCTTTTTGAATGGCAAATATGTTCCTAATTAGAATTCTATACAACCTCTAAAAGCAAAGGTGTTGCTGGTTTTATTGAACCCTTCAAAGTTAAATGTTTTATTATCCAGCGAACTTCGGGTAATTTGAATGGTTTCCGATGGCATGGTTTCTTTTAAGAAATTTATGGATAACTTTTTAGGATAATTGTTTTCATTGAATTCAATGGAAAAGGTATCCATCATCCAGTCGATATAGCGGGTTGAGGTTACATGTTTGTTTAAGTCGATATCAAAATAACCTGTTTTAACTTCAAATGTTTTGCCTTCTTTTACTGGCAAAAGCTTTTCAGGAGTTTGGTTCAGTCCATGTTTTTCCCTTAATTGATTGAATAAAGCAGCATGAATTCCTTCAATGGTTTTGGGTCTTTTGGTATCCACATCAATGGCTAGCCAACCTGAAGTGGCTTTGGCAATTATCTGATTTTCTTGGTCGCGGACCACATAATCTCTCAAATACAATATTTTATCCAAATCTTTGGGCCAGGTTTCTACCTCACCGGTTTGATACCAGTTAAGTGGCTTGTAAATTTCTACTGTTAAGCGGCTTAGTACCCAAAATAGTTTTCGGTTGCGTAATTCTTCAAAACTAAATCCCAAACTATCGGCAGAACTAATGGCACCCTGAATCAAAAAATTGATTAACGAACCCAGCCTTAATCGGGCTTGCATGTCAGTATCGGCGGATGTAACTTTATATGGAAGAAAGAAGGTCAATTCTTTTCCTGCAAATGGATTAGTGTGGTTTAGATTCATTTGGGGTAGGAGTAAATTCTAACATTAGTTTATGTAATTTTTGATGGTTTGTAAGATACTTTTTTTACAAACAGGGCAAAAATTGTTTGGTGCATTTGATTTCATGCGGCAATCTTGAAACGGGCTATAAATTCCTTTCGATGAATAGCCACCACCCTCATAAACACCAATTGAATCTTTCAATTCTTTATTTCTCTCAGTAGGCACATTTACTCCTTGCGGAACCATATCTTTCCATTTGGTTTCAAAAGCTACCAACGTAGTAATATTCGGTTCCCATGGCTCAGTTTTCAGATTATAAAAACCATTGTATGCCACGCTTGATCTGTAATATTCGTCGGCTAAACCGGCAAAGCCATGGCCAAATTCATGTAAGGCAACTTTTAACGATAACTCATGATCAACCGTGGAACCTGAATAATAGTTATAAAATCCACCACCACCATATTCTGCTGAATTGATTAAAACAAATAATTGATCGTAAGGAACTACTGCAGCATTATCGTGTAACGATTTAATATCTCTGGTGGTTAGGTAGCGGGGAGTATCAAACGTATAAAACATGGAGTTGAGCACGGTATTTTTGTATAAATGCTTACCTGGGATATCGGTTCCCGATTCAGTAGAAATGCTTTCCACTGCATAAACGTTAAATTCATTTCGGTATTCATCAAAGGGTGGAATAGAGCTAATGTAGTCCCAAACCCGCTTTACATCTTTTCTGAATTTTTTCATCTCCTCTTTTGTATAACCTTCGGCAACAAAAGCAATATCAATTTTATGATTGCAGGCATCGCCTCCTTGTATGACGGTAAACTTTGTTGGCAGCGGTTTTTCATTGACTATGAAGTAATTAGTTGGATTGATGAACAACTCCTGAATTGGATGGAATTGTCCGTCGGAAAAAGCTCTTTTTTCTAATACATATCGAACCGTATTTTTTGGAAAAGGCATCAAATTAACGTGATAGTAACTTTGCTTGGTTGATTTTGCCTCAGCAGTAGTTTGCCATTCATTGAACAGGGAGCAAAAACCTTGTTTATAAAGTAATAAATTTGAAACGGAATCGTATATTAAAAACCGATACGAACCCATATCTACACTGGTATGTGTAGCCAATTTTTGTGATCCAGCCCAGATGGATTGCTTTTTCAATTCCTTTAAGATAAACTCCTCTGAGGTGTCGTTTCCATTTAAATTAAAATCGATGCGTAAGGTTTGGTTTTCAAAATAGTTATTAAAATCTTCATTCAGGTCATTTGAATGTTTAAATGAGCTAATACCAAGAACCATTGTAAACAGCATTGCTGTAATTAAGATTTTTTTCATAGAATTCATAAAAAGGGTACTAAACTAAAATATATTTTTATAAAAGGTTCGTATTTTTTATCAACCAATCAGTCACTTCTACTGGGAGATTCTCAGTGAGCAGTTCACGTACTTTTAAATGGTAGTTGTTTATCCATTCAATTTCTTGCTCAGTCAGCATGTTTTTGTCAATCAGTTTTCGGTCGATCGGACAGTACGAAATGGTCTCAAAACAGAGAAAACTACCATCGGATCCAAAATCAGCAGGTTGGCAAACCATCACATTTTCAATCCTGATTCCGTACTTATGTTCATGATAAACTCCCGGTTCATTGGTTACCAACATTCCAGCTTCAAAGGGCACCATGGATGCACCGGCCGTTGCTTGCGAAAAACCATGTGGCCCTTCGTGCACTCCTAAAAAGTACCCAATTCCATGTCCGGTTCCATGCCCATAGTCTTTACCATGTTGCCATAAATCAAGCCTAGCAAGTGAATCTAAATGAATACCTTTGGTACCGGCTGGAAAACATGCATTTGCCAAACGAATGTGACCTTTTAGAACCAACGTGAAATCAATAATTTGCTCTTGAGTAACCACTCCTAAAGCTACAGTTCGCGTAATGTCGGTGGTTCCACCCAAATATTGTGCTCCACTATCAATAAGGTACATACCTTTGGGTTCCAGCACCGATTGATGATTTTCAGTTGGAGAATAATGGGGCAATGCGGCATTCTGTTGGTAAGCTGAAATGGGTTCAAAACTTAAATCGACATAATTGGGTTGCTGCTGCCTATAGAATGCTGATTTTGCAGCAGCTTCCAGTTCGGTCACGTTTCTTTTTTGAACCTCTATTTCCAGCCAATGAAGAAAATTACACATGGCAACCCCATCGTATTTTTGCGCTTCTTTGTAAAGGGCAATTTCTTTTGGTGTTTTAATTGCCTTGAACTTTATAATGATACTCGGCTCCGATACGATTTTGCATTGGGATGGAAAGGAACTGAATAATTGAAAGTTAAGGGTATTCTTATCAAGCAAAATAGTTGATGTGGATGGAAGGTTCTGCAAAAACCTCACGATCTCTGTATAAGGCAATATTTTGATGTTGCTTCTTCCCAATTCAATCGTTACATTCTCCGGTACTTGTTTTTCATTTATAAAAAGAATGGTTTCCAATTCATTTACCAAACAATAGCTTGTAACAAACGGATTATAAGCCACATCATTTCCCCTGATATTTAAAAGCCAAGCAATTTCATCTAAAACCGTGACCAGATAATGCGATACCTTTTTTTCTTTAAGATAACCACGTACTTGTGCTATCTTTTCAATAGTTTCAATTCCTGCAAATTCAGACGGGTGGGTATAAACTGGATTGCAAACCAATTGAGGTCGGTTGTGCCACATTTCACGAAACAGATCGCCTACCGACAAATAGGTGATTTGTTTTATCGTGAGTGTACGATTTAAAATTTCTACTTCAGTTGTTGAAAAAAGCCTTTCATCAATACCAACACAATCGCCAACTGCCAGATGGTCTAATAGCCAATCGATATATTCAGGGGCTCTGGTTTTCATTTTATGGAGCACAAAAGGGGACTTGAGTTGTTTTTCAGCCTGTATAAAATACCGGGAGTCAGTCCAAACACCAGCATGACTAGCTGTTACAACGGCAGTTCCGGCTGAACCGCTAAACCCGGTAAGCCATTCACGGGTTTTCCAATATTCTGAAGTATATTCACTTTTATGAGGGTCAGATGTTGGGATTATATAAGCTGCAATCTTTTCCTGCTTTAACTTAATTCGCAATTTTTCAACTACCATTTTTTTTGTTCTAAATTAGTACGGTTAAATTAAATAGAAAATGCATCCGCTCAAAGAATGGATGCATTTTAATAAAATATTTTAACGAGGAATTCTAAAATTAATTAATTCACAGTTTCGTCCGGTATCAGATTAAAAGGTATGCTTACTCTTTCTGAATAAATCTCGCCAGCTTCCAACATATCTTCATCATCCTCACGGAATCTCCAATTAATAGTAACCCGATGTCCACTTTTCTTTATTATTTCCAGTTTTTTCATAATATCGAGAATGATTTTTGAACTGGAAGTATTGAAATATACCATCATGAAATTTACTATTGTCTCGGGATTCGGATCTGTAGAGTAGTTTTCAAGCCATTGCAGTACCGGATTATAAAAAATTATAGGATTCTCAGGTAATGATTTTCCCTTGAATAAAAAGGTGTTTGTTTTTTTATCCAGAATTATTTCGGGAGTCTCGTTGCCACTTTCAATAACCAATGGATTCATATAGATTTAGTTTTTACCAAAAATACGACCATTTCCTCAATAGAAGCAAATATATTTTACAGAAAATGAAAAGAAAAATTACTGTTACCAACACGTTTATTTACTGTCCTAAAGTAGGTTTTTAATTGATATATTTGATTAAATGATAGTTAACCTAATTATTAAACACCTATGAACCCTAGTATTTGCTAAGTAATTTTCAAAATAACTATTATTTCAAAATCTTTTTTGTCGCAATAAGTTGATTGTCGCATTTAATTTGAAGCATGTACACACCTTTTTCTATCAAATCAGTATTTATGTCGAAAGAATTAAACCCATTTTTAAAAAGTGTTTGTTCTTTTTGTATCATTTGCCCTGCTAAATTGTAAAGAATGATATCACCTGTACCAGTAAGTTGGCTATTAAAATCAAGGGTAAATCTATCAATTACAGGATTGGGATAAATATTCACCGTTGAAGTGTTTTGATTTGGAGCTATCGCCGTTCCGCTTTCATTGCCAAAATATCCTTTGAAAGTTCCGTCAGCAAGATTTATTTCCATTGTAAATGTGCGCACCGCAACCCTATTACTTATACCCAGCGTAACGTAATAGGTTTTTAATTCTTCGTAACTATGTATTGGGTCCTTTGCGGTGCTACTTGTACCATCGCCAAAATCCCAGTAACGATTATCAATAATTCCTTCTGATTTATCGTGGAAGATTACCATATTGCCATTAATTTCCGGAAAGAATAGTGCAGAAAGGTTAGAAACGGTATCATAATTACCAACCCAAACAAACATTTCAATTTTAGAGGCACAATTATCAAATGTGTTTATTCCCAGTGTTACTAAATATTCCCCTTGATTTGTGTATTGATGAATTGGATTCACTTCATTACTGGAAGTACCATCACCAAAATCCCATAAATTGTCAATTATAGAACCATAAGATTGATTAATAAAAGTTACTTTGTTTTTAGTCTCGATAATTGGATAAAAATAGGCTTGACAAGATTCGGGTTCCCAAATAGAATCATCGACATAATTGCCAACATAAACGTACTGTGAATAGCTACTGCTGCATGATTCATTAGCAATTTCAAGCGAAACCAAATAACTTCCTTCTTGTGTATAGCTATGCCAAGGATTTTGTTCCTTGGAGAAATCGCCATCACCAAAATCCCATTTCCATTGGGTTGGATTACCAAAAGAATAATCGTAAAAATAAAGTGTATTCAAATTGATTGTTGCAGTATCTCCGTTTGATGTAGTTGAGTCGCTCCAATTATAATAATCGTATCCAAACATTGCCTGACAAGGTGGCTCGTAATTTCCGACCCAAATTACTTGCGAATACCAATTTTCACAGCCTTCACCTGAAATGTATAAATACACATAATATTCACCAGGTGTTAAATAGGTGTGAACCGGATTTTGTTCTTCCGATGAAAATCCATCACCAAAATCCCATTTCCAATAGGTTGGGTTTCCATTGGAATAATCATGAAAATAGACTGTAAGTTGATTGTTTTCAGTACTATCCATAAAGTATTCTGTTGAGTCATAATTGTATCCAAAATCATAATAAAACCAAGCCATACAGCCCGGTTCGGTATAACCAACATATATCCAATTTTGGATAGAATTTTTACAATCAGGACCTGAAATAGTTAAGGTTACTAAGTATTCACCCGAGTTTGTGAATGTATGTATTGGGTTTTTATCATTAGAACCGGTACCATCACCAAAATCCCAAAGCCAGTTATTAATAGTTCCGATGGATTGATCATAAAAATAAACCATGGAATAACTGCTATCAATAGTTCCATCGCTTGTAAACACCGTATCATTCCAGCTTCCGGTATAATACTCAAAACGGGCCTCACAATTTGTTTCTGTTACGGAGTCAGCACAAACCTTGAATTCAACATAATTGGATGAAGTATATGGATAGAATGATTTACTGAGTATGGTTCCGTAGCATGGATCGATTGTAAATACATTTACATAAAAGGAATCAGCCGATTCAAATTCGAAATCCATGGAAAAAATACCATCACTATTTGTTTTGGTTGATAAGGTATCACCCGATAAAGGTTTAACAAAATAAACCCAATGATTGGTTTCAGGAGCATTTACTTTTGCATTATAAACCATCCCCTGAATAGGGTGCGATAATGTTTCAAAGCTTATTGCCAATAAAAGGCAACAAAGCAGTAGAAAAGAAGGATTGATTGTTTTCATCCGTAAATAATTTTTAGTTCATTGAATATCAATTGTTTCGTACGAATGGAACACCCCATGTAAATTTTCATCCGTTTTTGTGCAGTTTCCTGCATGGGGGTTTCATAGTAGGTTTTATTAATACACTATATTAGAACAAGAATGTTATAAAAAGGTTGCGTTAGTTTAAAATTAAATTATTGGATATTAGATATATAGTGTCAATAAGAAAACTCCAAAAATCATCCCGATAGCTATCGGGACAAAAAACAATAAAGAACCAAAACTCAAAACTTAGATATTACTATTCAAATAGAATCTAATAAGCTAATCTAAAAACAACTTAAATTTTGTGTAAAAATTTCTTTCATTTCCACAATATTTTTGGATTCTATCTTGTTATATATTCATTGAAGTATCAAATTATTACCTATTTTTTATTTAATATTGTGAATTAAATTACTACTACTGTAACTACTACATTAAAAAGATTTACTGTTATGACACGTCGTTTGAGGAAAATGGACGATGAGGTATGGAAAATAATACCTTTCGCCGATAAACATTATGAAGCCAGTAATTATGGACGAATTAAAAGCTTTTGCTGCAATAAAGTGGAAGGCCGCATGATAAAACCCGGAGTAATTAAAGGTTTTTTAAACGTTAGCTTTATGTCGGAAGGCAAAAAGAAATCGTTTCTGGTTCATAAAATTACCGCTGAATTGTTTGTTGAAAAGATAAATGAAAATCAGAACACGGTCATTCATTTGGATTGGAACAAAAGTAACAATCACTTTACCAATTTAGAATGGGCAACCAAAGAAGAAGCCTATACCAGAATGTTTCAGCGCATTCATGAAAAAAGGAGGAACAATCCTGAAAAAACAATAACCTATTCAAAATTGAATACTGAAGATGTGTCGCGGATAAAATCGATGTTGAATCGCGGAATTACTCAAAATATAATAGCTAAATTATTTTGCGTGAGCGAGATGCAGATAACAAGAATTAAGAGAGGGGAGAACTGGGCGCAAATAAAGGCTGTTGAAGAAGTAGCTGTTTAAAGTAGGTTGCTGTTGATGAAAAATAGTATATTTGCCCGCTCCTTACTAATTGGAGCGGGTTTTTTATAATAAAAATGAAGATAAAAAAAGTAGCCTTTACTACCTTAGGGTGCAAACTCAATTTCTCAGAAACATCGGGAATTGCCCATCAATTTGAAGTGGCCGGTTTTGAACGTGTTGGAGAGGATGAATTGGCCGATGTTTTTGTAATTAACACGTGCACCGTTACTGAGTTAGCGAATAAAAAGAGTAAACAGGCTATTCGTAAAATTATAAATAAAAATCCATTAGCAACCATAGTTGCCGTTGGTTGCTATTCGCAATTAAAGCCCGATGAGGTGGCATCCATTGAAGGGGTTAATTTAGTGCTTGGTTCTGAAAACAAATTTCAAATATTGGAGGAACTTCAAAAACTGAACGGTAACAATGAACCCAAAATATTAATTGGTACAAATCAGCAAAAAGCATTTACCCCAACCTATTCATTTGGAGACAGAACCCGAAGCTTTTTAAAAGTTCAGGACGGATGTGATTATTATTGCTCATATTGCGCAATACCCAATGCAAGGGGTAGAAGTAGGAATAACTCTATTGCAGAAACGTTAGAAATTGCTGCTGAAATTGTATCAAAAGGAGTAAAAGAAATTATATTAACTGGAGTAAATATTGGTGATTTTGGTAAAGCATCGGGTGAGAATTTTTTTAGTTTAATTCTTGCCTTAGAAAAATTACCTGGTTTGGAACGACTGAGAATTTCTTCCATAGAGCCAAATTTGTTAACCGATGAAATAGTGCAACTGGTTTCAAATTCACACATCGTATTGCCACATTTCCACATTCCGCTCCAATGTGGAACCGATAATTTGCTTCGATTGATGAGACGCAGATATACCACTGTGCTATACCGAAAAAAAATTGAAACCATAAAACGACTCATGCCCCACGCATGCATTGCTGCTGATGTGATAGTAGGAGTACCTGGTGAAACTGAAGATGAATTTGAAAAAACCTTACGTTTTATTGATAGTATTGATATTTCGTATCTGCATGTATTTACCTATTCGGAGCGGGAAAATACCTTAGCCGTTAAAATGGAAAATCAAGTACCACTAAACATAAGAAAAGAACGAAGTAAACTAATGCATGATTTGGCTCTTAAAAAGCAAACCATTTTTCAGGAACAACATTTGGGTACCCTGCGTGAAGTGCTCTTTGAAGCTGAAGAAAACCAAAAAATAATGGGAGGATTTACCGATAATTACATTCGGGTTGAAGTTCCTTTTTCATTTAACCTGGTTAATACAATCCGCAAGGTGCAACTAGTTAAAATAAATAGCCGCGGTAATGTTACCGGCAAATTAATTGAAATGTGAGGTATGGATTATAAACTAATAACTTTAAAAGTTATCGATCTGGCAAAAATAGCCGGTACTTTTATTCTTGAACAGAGGAAGCAATTTACTGCCGATAGGATTGAAATAAAAGGAAAGCAGGATTTTGTGTCGTATGTTGATAAAGAAACTGAAAAAATGCTGGTTTATGGACTTCGAACTATTATTCCTGGTTCCGGATTTATTGTTGAAGAGAAGACGGCCAATCACAGTAACGAAGAATTCATTTGGGTAGTTGATCCTTTAGATGGAACCACGAATTTCATTCATGGCATAACCCCTTTTGCCATTAGCATCGCTTTAATGCAGAATAATAAAACGGTAGTTGGTGTAATTTATGAATTGGGGCAAAAAGAAATCTTCTATTCATGGAAAGAAGCCGGGGTATATTGTAATGAAAAACTGGTTACGATATCCAAAGCAACTGCAATTTCAGATGGATTAATTTCTACAGGATTTCATATCAATGACAACTCCCGATTAGAAGGTCAATTGCAAACGGTATTTGAAATAGTTAGTAATTCGCATGGCATACGCAGGCCAGGTTCTGCAGCTACCGATTTGGCTTATGTTGCAGCCGGTCGGTTCGATGGTTTTTTTGAATACGGATTAAGTCCTTGGGATGTTGCTGCTGGTGCTTTTTTGGTGGAGCAAGCGGGTGGAAAAGTATCAGATTATTCCGGTACCCAAAATTACCTGAATGGGCGCGAAATTATTGCCGGAACGCCCGGTGTACATGAAAACTTATTGCAACTGATACAGAAGAATTCGAATCAAGATGTAATTAAATAGCGGGTTTTAATACATATTGTTATAAATTTATACGGAATATAAAATACTTACTTTATGAATAAGGTCGTTTTTGCACTGATTTTAAGTCAGTTTTTGTTTTTGAATAAAAGTACAAAAGCTCAGGAAGTTGATGCATATTTTTATTATGCTCCTTTTTATGTTCCCGGAAGCGGAACATATATAGAAACTTATTTGGCATTTGCCGGCCATTCAATGCGCTATTTGCTCAACACCGATAACGTGTTACAGGCATCAGCAGAAGTTACCCTATTATTTAAAAATGATGCTGATATTGTTGAATACCGGAAATTTAAAGTAGTGAGCCCGGGTTTGCCGGACACGACCTCAGTTTTTCCAAGTTTTATTGATCAACATCGAATCATGATTCCCGAGGGTGTTTATAACTTTGAATTAACTGTACACGATATTAATGCGCCCGATAGCATAAAACCCTTTGAATTGAGTGAGTTAATAACGGTTCATATTCCTCAGGATGAAATCGCATTCAGCGGAATTGAGCTCATTGAGAGGTATGAAGCAACTCAGAAACAAAACATTTTTGTAAAAAATGGTTATGAATGCATTCCTTATGTTTCTGATTTTTTTCCTAATCAGATAAACCAGATGAAATTTTATGCCGAGTTATATAATGCAGCTGCCAGTTTAGGTCCGTTGGAAGATTTTCTTTTTCAATTTCACATTGAAAGCAGCAATACCCATAAACCAATAAAAGAGTATAGTTCCTTTCAAAAGCAAAAAGCCCAAAATGTAAATGTGGTTTTCAATGAAATTAATATATCAAAGTTACCTACGGGCAATTATTACTTGGTTGTTGAAGTAAGAGATCGTCAAAATAAACAGATTCTTGAAGCAAGGAAATTTTTTCAGCGGAAGAATAATTATGAGGCTACTCCAGTCAATGACATAGCAGCCATTGAGGTGCTGAATACATTTGCTGCAAAATATACTAACCGCGATACCCTCGCTATCTATTTAAGTTCACTACGTCCTATTTGCGATATAGCTGAGAACCGATTTATTGATAATCAGTTGGTTGCGGCCAATTTAAAATTGATGCAGCAATATTTTTATAGTTTTTGGCAAAAGAGGAATGAACTGAATCCGGAATTGGCTTGGAATGAATACCGTTTAAACCTAAATGTGGTAGAACAAAAATTCAGCAGCCAGCAAAAGCACGGTTTTGCTACCGATAGGGGAAGGGTTTATTTGCAATACGGACCGCCCAGTTCGGTAATTGAAGAAAAAAACGAACCGAATGCTTATCCCTACGAAATATGGCATTATTATAAAATAGCCGACCAAACCGATAGAAAATTTATTTTTTACAACAAAACCTTGCTCAGTCAGGATTATGAATTGTTGAATTCTACCATGAAAGGGGAGCTGAGCAATTCCTATTGGGAAAGTGAATTGTATTCCCGTTCTGGAAATTGGGTTGAAAGTAACTTAAAAGCCAATAAAAGTAAGGCACGCGAATTATTTGAGGGAAAATAAATGACAACGGTTCAACGAATCCGATATATTCTGGTATTGGCAACGTTTAGGTTGCTTACACTTTTGCCCTTAAAACTGCTGTTTTTAATTTCAGAACTCATTACTTTTATTGTTTACCGTTCAATTGGTTACCGGAAGCAGGTAGTGTTGTCAAATATTCAGAATTCCTTTCCCGATTTTACCACAGAAAAAGTAAAATTTGTGGCTCGGAAATATTACCGGCACTTATCGGTGATGATGGTGGAGAATATTTATCTGCGGTTTGTTTCCGAAAAAAACTTCCAGAAGATGCTGATTCTTGATGATTCTTCAATTTTCGATATTTTTTGGAAGCAAAAGAAAAGCATTATCGTAATGATGGGGCATTTTGGTAATTGGGAATTTGGTGCCGGACTTATACGGCTACTTCCATTCAAAGGTGCTGCCGTTTATAAACAGTTGTCGGATCCGGTATTCGATAAAATATATTTTGATATAAGAAGCCGCTTAGGGGTTGAACCGATTGAAATGAAAGAAGTTTTCAGAAAAGTTCATCAAATAGCTCAAGAGCCAAAACCTACTATTCTATTCATGGTAGCCGATCAAGCACCATCAAATAGTGAATCGCAGCAATGGCTAACGTTTCTAAATCAGGAAACCAGTGTTTTTTCCGGATCGGAAAAATTAGCTAAAAAGTTTGATATGCCGGTGATATTCATAAAGCTCATGCGGGTGAAAAAGGGAACTTACCGGGTTATTCCTACGTTAATTACTGCTAATCCAAAAGAAACCATGCCTTTTGAGATAACCAAAACCTATTATGAATTGCTTGAAGAATCGATAGTTGACGCTCCGCGATTCTGGTTGTGGTCGCATCGCAGGTGGAAGCATCAGCGATTTACTGCTTGATAACTCATGGCAAAGATTAGCAAATTGATTTGAAACCAATAGAAAAAATGTACTTTTAAGGCTTGTTTAAAATTCAAAAACATGATGAATGGCTAAAGTTGCAATTGTAATCCTAAACTGGAATGGAAAGCATTATCTGGAAAAATATTTACCCTCGGTAACTAATTTTTCAGTTGGAGAAGGTATTGAAATATGGATTGCTGACAACGGCTCGACCGATGATAGCCTTGTTTTTTTGAAAAACAACTATCCACAAATAAAAATACTGGCATTTGAAATGAATTATGGATTTACAGGTGGATATAACAAAGCATTAGCACTTATTAAGGCAGAATATTATGTTTTGCTGAATTCCGATATTGAAGTTACTGAAAACTGGATTGAGCCCATTATTACCTACATGGATACCCATTTGAAGGTTGCGGCTGCAATGCCTAAAATACGCTCCTACCATGAAAAAAACATGTTTGAATATTCAGGAGCAGCCGGTGGTTTTATCGATAAATTAGGATTTCCATTTTGCCGGGGACGTATTTTGAGCGAAATTGAGGAAGATTTGGGGCAATATGACGATGCAAAAGAAATTTTTTGGGCTACCGGAGCTTGTATGTTTGTTCGTGCTAAATTGTATCAAGAATTGGGTGGACTTGATGAAGATTTTTTTGCCCACATGGAAGAAATTGATTTATGCTGGCGATTTAAAAACAATGGATTTAAAATAATGTACCTGCCACAATCCTTGGTTTATCATGTGGGAGGGGGAACGTTGCCAAACAACAATCCACGCAAGCTTTTTTATAATTATAGAAACAACTTATTCCTGCTTTACAAAAATATCCCCAGTGGCTCATTCCGGTGGATTCTTTTTTTTAGGTTGATAGTTGATGGGGCATCAGCAATTATGTATTTATTGCAAGGTAAATTTTCGTTTTTTTTAGCGGTTCCAAAAGCCCATTTTGCATTTTATAAATCGTTAGGTAAATTCCGTATCAAGCGGAAAGAGATAAAAAAACACCGTATGTTAATTAAGCATCCTCAAATTTTTCAGCAAAGTATTATCTTTTCCTACTTTGTTCGCAAAACCCGAAAATTCAATCAATTGAGCCCTAAAGGATGGAACTAATTCCATTTTCCTTAAAAAAATTCTATGTTATTTATCAGTCGGCAACGTGTTATAAAAGCAATATTTTGCGAAAAATAGATTTGTAACTTTGGGCGTTTTATCGAACACCGTAAAGTGCTAATAACAAGTAAATCTAACTGACATGTTTAACAAAATGATTGCAGCCATGCTGCCCTATATGCCAAAAAAAATGATTTGGATTTTTTCCAAGCGTTACATTGCCGGCGAAACAATAAATGATGCTATAAAAGCATCAAAAGAATTGAATAAGAAGGGAATGGTGGTTACCCTTGATATTCTGGGAGAGTTTATTAAGAATTTAAACGAAGCTGAAAAAAACCGGGATGAATACCTGAATCTTATTGATGTGATTGAAAAGGAGGGAATTCAAGGGAACTATTCTGTAAAACCAACCATGTTTGGCTTGTTGCTTGATGAAGATATTTGTTTTCAACACATTCGAGCCATTGTAGCAAAAGCAGCATCGTATAACAATTTTATTAGGGTTGATATGGAAGACTCGCCCTGTACAACCAAAACCATTAATTTATATCGCAAACTAAAAGCCGAATTTCCAAAGAACTGTGGATTAGTGGTTCAAGCATACATGAAACGTACGTTGCAGGATATAACCGATTTATTAGATATTCACAGCAATGAAAACCCAATAAACTACCGGTTGTGCAAAGGTATTTATGTGGAACCTGCTGCAATTGCCTACAAAAAATATGACGAAATAAATGAGAACTATCTGAAAGATTTAGAGTTCATGTTCCAAAAAGGAATTTATCCCGCAATTGCAACCCATGATAAACCGTTAATAGAAGGTGCTTATAAATTAATCGAAAAGTATAAGGTTCCCAAGGACAGATATGAGTTTCAGATGCTTTACGGAGTTACACCTGAATTGCGCCAAACTATAGTAGATGCTGGACATAAAGTTCGTGTATATGTTCCTTTTGGTAAACAATGGTTTGGTTATTCAACCCGCCGGCTAAAAGAAAATCCGAAAATGGCAAGTCATATTATAAAAGCACTTTTTATAAGAGGATAAACTACCGTTACTCAGTGAGGAGCCACATTATTTTTCGAATAGTGTGGATTTTTTTTTATCACCTCACCACTTTCGAGTTTTATTTTTCCGATTTGTTATTATTGTTAGGAATGTATTTAAATTAGTTTGCTTAAATTCACTAGCATAAACGATTAAAACTTTTCAAATTGAGTTTTAATTGAAACTGTTGATAATAATTTAAAAATTATGGAAAGCAGTAACGAAAAGAAGCTTTTAAATAAAGGTATCCGGGCTTTTTTTGTAGTTTTTACTTCAGTGGTTACCATCGGACTTTTTAGTGATATTTTACTTAAACAAAATTTACTTAAGGTCATTGATATCCTCAATTATGTAGGGATAGTTATTAATTCCATCGTTTTATTAGGCTATTTTAAAAAGATATTGGATGTTCGGGTTGGTTTTGCCCTAGTTGCTTATTTTCTGGTATTAAATTCCTTTATTTCATCAACACTCAATATGTTATTACCCAATGGGTTGGAAATTTTTATGCGGGATTCTATTTTTTTAATTGTACTCATTGTTTTTAGTGCTTTCATAATTGGACGTCTCCATGCTTTACTGTTAAGTGCTATTTACATTAGTTATTTAGTGGCTTATACCTTTATTAGTAACAGCCCATTTTTATTAGCTAATTTTTCACTCATTGCATTTATTTATATAATGCTGGGTTTAATGCTCTACTTTTTAAAAACAGTTTTTGATTCAAAGATGAATGAAACGGAGCAATTACTTTCTCTTTTGAAGAATAGGAACGAAAATATTGAAAACCAAAATATAGTTTTAAAAGAACAGTCTTTTGAATTATTGACTTTAAACGATGCATTGACAAGTAAAAAAGAACTTTTGGATGTCCAAAAGGAAGAATTACAAAAAGTTAATGTAACCAAAGACAAGCTTTTCTCGATAGTAGCTCATGATTTAAAAGATTTAGTCAGTTCAATACATGGTTCTTCAATTTATTTGGAAGATAAGTTCATTGATATGGATGATTTGAAAAAATATCAATTCATTTCAATTATAAATGAAAGTACGCAAAAACTATCTGAATTATTAGAAAACTTGCTGCAATGGAGCCGAACGCAATCAAATAAAATAAGCTTTAACAAAGATAAATTGAGTTTATACCGTGTGGTTAATAAAGTAATTGAGCCAAATAAAATGAGGATGGAAGATAAAAATATTACCCTAATTAACACCATTCCAAAAGATTCATTTACCGAAGGCGATGCTCAATTGTTGTTTATTATTTTCCATAATCTAATAAGTAATGCCATTAAGTTTACTTCATCGGGTGGAACCATTGAAGTTGTATTGACTGATTTTGCCGATCATCAGTTAGTTGAGGTAAAAGATGATGGAATAGGAATGGAAAGTGAAAAATACGATTCCATATTTGAACTACAACCGGGAGAAAACCAAATTGGAACCACTGGTGAAAAAGGGACTGGACTTGGTTTGACTTTGTGTAAAGAATTTGTAGAAATGCATGGAGGCAAAATAGGAGCTAAGCCTAATTCAGATAAAGGGTCAATTTTTTGGTTTGTTTTACCTAAACAGGATTCTCAGAACCAATGAAAATAGGTTATTGTTGGTTACCACTTTTAAAGCTAGTACTATATTTCTGAAAATCAACATTTTTTTCGTATAACGAATTCCAGATATAAATTAACAACGGCTCCATTTGTTCCGGTTTTTGATATCCGGGAACGGCAGTAATCAACTGATTTTTTTCGTTCATAAATACAATGGAAGGGTACGATAGTTTACCGTTCAATAAAGCTACTGCCAGTTGATGAACCGGACGACTTCCTTGTCCATCATTAATAAAGGTATGCCCTTCAAAGGTTATCGGTTCTTTCGATTCGGCATTAAACTTAACCGGATAGTATTTTTCACTAAGAATTTTCGCAATCAACGGGTTCTGAAAAGTTTCCTTATCCATTACCTTGCACCAGCCGCACCAATCAGTATAAACATCAATAATAATTTTACGGGGAGCTTTTTGGTTTAATGTTACGGCTTCCTGAAAAGTGTACCATTTAACTTCCTGTGCCATTGTGGTATAAACCGATAGGGAAAATAACCCAATGACTATGAATAATTTTATTGCTTGCATAATTGTAATTTTTCAAGTGGTAAAGAAAATGTATTTATTAGTAACAAACAACTCAAAAATAGGTTACCAAAAAACAAGAGGCCCTGAATTCGATGGTATCAAATAACTTTTTAAAATGAATTACTTATTGGATATTATTGTCTTTATTGCTTAAATTTGGGGTTATGTATATAATTCATTTTCAAATTTATGCCAAAAATTAAATACATTGCCGTATTGATTTTTCTGTTGTATTCAAAATTAATTTTGGCACAGTCAACCATTGAATTTTCCGGAATTAGCTGGAATGTGAGAAGTGGTGTTGGCGGGCCTGGCCCCAATAATTGGTCCGATAATCCTAAAAATGTTTGGGTGGACTCTTTGGGCCGGTTACACTTAAAAATAACAAAGGAAGGAAATACTTGGTATTGTTCCGAAATTTACACCCAACAATCTATTGGCTATGGCAAATACCTGTTTTATTTAGCTGAAAATCCACTTGATTACGATCCGAATATTGTGGTTGGCTTATTTACTTACGAATCGGATACCAAAGAAATAGATATTGAGTTTTCGCAGTGGGCCGATACTAATAGTTTGAATGGTTGGTACACGGTGCAACCACCGCCTTACAACAATAGCAATCAAAATAGTTTTTCAGCAAACCTAAAAAAGGGCAACACTACCCATAAATTTAATTGGAGTGCCGATAGTATTCATTTTCAAAGTTATAGTGGTAATTACCGGTTGTTGCCATCCCCTGATTCGTTAATAAATGAGTGGACTTATTCAGGAAACAGCAATCCACCTGCCGGAAACGAAAGACTACATATTAATTTTTGGCTTTTTAAAGGCAATATGCCACAAAATCAGCTAGATGCTGAATTAGTGGTTAACGCAGTATTTGTACCTTCAGGTTCATTGTCAATTTCTATTTTGCCCCTTGAAGTTATTAATAAGGGTGCAAAGTGGAATGTAGATAATGGTCCATGGCTTAAGAGCGACTCAATATTGGCTTCAGTTACCGATGGTTATCATACAATAAGATTTAATGATGTATCAGGATGGAGCACTCCTTTAAGCCGAAATATAAAAGTTGATGACAAGATAGAATTTCACGAAACTGTAAATTATAGCATTATTAATACGATAACTTCAAAACCAGAAATTCCAAAACTTGATATATTTCCTATTCCTGTTGATGACTTTTTACATTTAGTAGAGCTTGTACCAAGTAATGGAATAAAGAATATTACTGTTTGCAATTCAATGGGGCAAATTATTTTGAGCACTAAAATTAATAATTCAAAAGCCGAAATAAACGTGTCGAGCTTTAAGGAAGGACTGTATTATTTGGATATATTGTTAATTGACAATACGGTGGTAAAAAAATGTTTCATTAAAAGGTAATGTTGTTTACTGGTTTTCCTAGGACTCTGTTTCAGTCAGCAATGTAGGCAACAAACAACATAAAAAAATACGTTCAATTGGAAACTTGGGTTTTCAAGGAATTTATTTTTAATGTTAAAGAGATAACTCATTGGATTATTAAAATATTCCATTACTTTTGGCCAAAACCAAATGCTTTCCAAATAGTAACATAAAAATATAAATCGGATGAATAAGATAGTTATTGGACTTGCAATTTGCACAGTTGCAATTAGTTGTACAACACAGCAGAAAGTGGTTAAGGTTGAACCACAAATTCAAGAAATAAAACTGGAAGTACAATCGCTTAAACGGAAAGTTGCTATTGCGCGTTTTTCAAATGAAACACAATACGCAAAGGGTGTGTTTTACGACAAAGATAATGACCCGATTGGTAAACAGGCGGTTGATATTTTATCTACAAAACTTGCATCAACTAATAAGTTTATATTGTTGGAACGGCAGGGTATGGATAAAATTATAGAGGAGTTAAATCTTGCTGGGAATGAAGGTTTACAAAAAGTTGGTGCTGACTATTTAATAATTGGTTCTGTTACGGAATTCGGAAGAAAGAATGTAGGTGACGTGAATGCTTTTTCAAGAAGTAAAACTCAGACAGTACAAGCAGGAGTGAGCATTCGTTTGGTAGATGTTTCGACTGGACAGATAATTTATTCAGAAGAAGCTAAGGGTGAAGCCGAAACTACCAATAAAACAGTGATGGGATTAGGAGAACAAGCCGATTATGACGCTACACTTAGTGATAAAGCAATTTCAGCAGCAATATCAAAACTGGTTGAAAATATTATCAATAACTGCATGGATAGACCTTGGAAATCATATTTTCTCTCGTATGATGAAAATGGAATTATAATTTCAGGAGGTAAAAGTCAGGGCTTGAAGGTTGGTGATACCTATGATGTTATTGAAAGAGGTAAAAGTATTAAAAATCCCCAAACTGGTATGATGATTGACTTACCTGGTAAATCAGTTGGGAAAATTAAAATTGACTTTGTAGGGGGTGATAATCCCCAAAGTGAATTCTCGATGATTTCATTTACAGAAGGCAATATCGACCCCCAAAATTTAAGTAACTATCATATTAAAGAGATTAAATAATGAAAAAAATACTTTTTGTTATGGCAATAGGTTTGATAATTCTTACAAATTGCACAGGTGTAAAAACGGTAACTACGGGTTTAGAAAATGAATCTTTCTTGGAATTTATTGGAAAATCCAATATTTATAAGGATGGAGTTGATATAACCATTGATGATAAAACCACTTTTAAGGCCGAGGTAAATAAAGACCATACTGACCGCCCCAAAGGCAAAATTTATGCAATATCGACAGGAACGCATGTAGTTACTGTTACTTATAATAATAATGTGATTTTTAAAAAACAAATATTTATTTCAGCACAAGAAACCAAAAAAATAATTTTACCATGAAAAAAATAGTTTTTATTTCAATTTCCGTTTTGTTATTGGTATCATGCAGCCCCCAAATGAATTTGTATTCATGGGACAAGTATGAAACCACAAGCTATAATTATTTGAAAAACAACGATGAAAAGTCCACTCAAGAATTGATAGAAACATATCAAAAAATAATTGAAAAACAAAGAGGAACAAGAGGTGTGGTTCCACCGGGGATTTATGCTGATTATGGGTTTATATTGCTTCAAGCAAATAAAACATCAGAAGGCAAAGAATTACTTTTAAAAGAGGTTGCATTGTATCCCGAATCAAAAATATTTATTGACAGAATTTTAAAAATGATTGAAAAATGAAAAAAATACTATTTTATATTGTTGTTGGAAGCGCTTTTTTATCAAGTTGCACTACCACAACACCAATTACAAAATCGGTAGCCTATAAAGGAATGTACGCTGAAAAACCATTGACCATTTTGTTGATGCCACCAATAAATAAAAGTACGAATGTTGAGGCAAAAGAATATTTTCACTCTACCCTTAGCATACCAGTTGCGAACTCAGGTTTTTATGTTATTCCTACCTTTCTTTCAATGGAAATATTAAAAAAAGAAAGTGCGTATGATGCAGAGTTATTTTTGAATTCCCCATTATCTAAATTTGGTGAAGTATTTGGTGCAGATCTGGCATTATTTACTATAATACATAAGTGGGACAAATCAGGAATTGCTGCTAAAGTTTATGTTGATGTAGAATATATCATCAAATCGGTTAAAACCAACGATATTATTTACACAAGGAGGGGTGATGTTACCTACGATGCATCTATTTCAACTGGTGCAGGAGGCTTAGCTGGATTAGTTGCCAATATTGCCTTGTCAGCAATTAATACATCGTTAACAAAATATGTTGATGTAGCAAGAGCTTGTAATGCATATACATTTAAAGATTTGCCAACAGGCAAATATAGCCCAAAACATAATATTGATGGCGAAGAGTTATCTGGAAAGAAGTATTTTAAAGCAATGCTGAATAAAAATTACAGATAATCAAATAGTTACTTTGCTAAAGTTGCGCTTTTTCATTAAAGGGTTCAGCGGTTTTCGGAAATTTCCTTCTGAACAAATAATGTGACAGGAGAGAGCCGAACGAACTAAATTTACCCTTTAATGAATTTTGCGTTTGCAATTAGAAACAGAACAAAAAACAAATATTTTGATCATTTCTATCGTTGTTTTTTCTCTAGTATTTTTTTTTTTCATTTCTCAAGCACCACAATATGGTTTACCAACGAATGATTGTTTATTTCATATACAATTGTTAAACCGGCTTTTTTAGCCAAATAAGCAATACCCCCATTTTTCATGTAGCTTTTGTAATTCCGGTAATGGTCGGTTCCTGCTAAAAACTCAATGCCTCTGCTTATATGGCCTTCAATCTTTTTAGTTCTTGGAAAAACATAGTCGCCAATAATAATTTTATCGGCAACCTTAGCAATTTCATTCAGCAATGGTATCCTTTCTTCTTCATCCACTTCGTGAATTACATAGGTTAACACGGCATAGTCAAAAGGTTTTTGCCCATTAACCGGCAATTCGCTTACGTAACTATGCCTAAAGGATAGCTTGCTGTTCGGTTGCTTTTGCAAGGTACGGTTGGCCCGGTCAATATTCCGTGTTGAGAGATCGATTCCTAAAACTGATTCGCAGGAATCAGCCAGTGCAAAAGCCAACCGTCCGGTTCCGCAGCCCACATCCAATATTTTCGATTGTGGTTCAATGATGCTGTTAATTTGCCCGAATAGGGTATCTTGATTGGGCGCAATAACCGTATCGTAAAACCAGCCATCGTACCAGTGATTTTTGTTTTCTGCCATGTTGTTAAATTTTATAGGTCAAACTACCATTAGGGCAGGCAGCTACACACTGCAAACATTTGGAGCAGGTGTATGAATTGCCCGGCCTGATTTGGGATGGCTTATACAGGCTGAATTTTTGGGGCTCCATGGCAACTATGTAGCATTTCTTGTCGCATATGCCACAATTCTTGCAGCTATCGGCGTTAAGCTTAATTTTGAAAATGGAGTACCGATTTAACCAGCCCGAAACCCATGCAATGGGGCAACCCAGTTTATGGTATTGGTACATTTGGCGTATTTTGCCATCGGGACTCAGGTTCATGAGCATTTCCATGATAAGCCCCATGGGGCAAACCCACCGACAAAACACTTTCCCGAAAACAGCGCCAAGCAATACACCTCCCAACAGCACATACCAAAGCGAAATATGGAATTGCGAAATGGCAATATAAAGGCCCACGCCTAAAAGAGAAAGAATGATTATCCGTTTATCAACCAATATTTTTAATAATTTTCGCATAGTAATAAAATAGAGATGAATTTCAGTTTAAGTGTTCTATAATCCAGGTAGCCTAGGGAATAAACTTGTTTTTGTGATTTTTGAATAGAATCCCCATCCTCTTTTCATCCAATGGCCGATAAATGGCAATGGTATTACAAATGCTTTTTCGTTGTCCCTAAAAACAAAAGCGGCACCATTTCCAGTATCCATCACACAAAGTATATTCACGTGCTGTTTATATCCTTTTCTTTTTAATGAACCTTTATCGGTTTCAATAATATTGTGGGCTGCATTTCTTCCCATTAGTTCGGCTATATGTCCTTGCTTTGCTATCCATTCTGGGCCTTCAAGTGATGCTGTGTCTCCAATGGCATATATTGAAGAGGAGCCATGAACCAAACCGGTATCGTCAATAAGAACAAACCCAGCTTCACTCAATGGCAAATCGGAATTCTTTAACACTGAATGCCCCGTAGCAGCAGATATAAACATGGTTAAATCAGACTCTATCTTGTAATCATCCTCAAAAATTACCCCATCACTCACAAACTCAGCAATTTTCTTTCCGTACTTTGTATTTATGTTTGAAGCGCCCAACATTTTGCCCATCAGCTTAAGTGAACTCTTGCCCATACGGGCACCTGGTTCATCCATGGGTGCAAATAAGGTGAGCTCAAAATTATTTCGGAGTTTTTTCTTTTTTAACAGGTTGTGTATATTGAACACTATTTCAAAAGCAGGACCTCCGCGAACAGCAGATTTATCATTTGGATTTCCGCCAAAACCGATAGCAATCTTGCCTTTCCCGTTTTGCAGAAGTTGGTCAATTTTGTCACGCAATGCTTCGGCCATTTGAGGTTTTCCGCATATTGAAAGGGTATGTTCCATCCCTTTATGTTGCAGTTTTTCTGCACCAAAAGCTACTATTAGATAATCAAAGTCCAATATTTGGTTTTCGCAGTACACTTTCTTTTCTGCACTCTTTATACTTTTTACAGTATCTAAAACCAGTTCAAATGGATACTGCTTTTGTATTTTGCTCAGTGGTACTTTTACATCTTCAAATTTCTTTATGCGGACAGGTACCCAAATCGAAATGGGATAGATATACAGGTAATCGCGATCGGATACTAAGGTTACTTCAAATTTTTTACTTCTGACTAGTTCAATAGCAGCTTGCACTCCAGCAAATCCGCCACCAAGAATCAATACTTTTTTCATTTATGGAACTTTATAAGATTATTAAAATTCTGAATTAAAACTAATACCGTTATTGCATGCCATTGGCTATTAAAGTACTTTTTAAGTACCTATCTGCTTTGTTTTGAGTACTATAACTAGGGTAACCTACCTTTTGAACCGGGTGAAATATAGGTTCCGATCCATTTGCTATTTTAACGGACCTATTACCGATTTTACTATTTCGAACGATTCGTCGGTGGCACTTTTTATCGCCTCAACAGCGATGGCGGAATACCCGGTTGTCATGGCTGTCATGTTTAATAAAGTCACATAAGTTTTGCCATCAGCTTTTTCGTACACCGAAATGCGGCAGGGCATCATAACCGAAACAATCCGTTCATCGTCCTTTTCAAGCATTTTGCCTGAATATTCCGGTTTGCAAATCTCAACGACCTTAACAGGTAGCACTGCTTTGCCCGATTTAGCCAATGATTGTTGAAGATCATGTACGGCTGGGTTTTGCCAGTTTTTTGCAGTAGCAGCAGCAATAAGCTTTTCAACGGTGGTAGCCACGTTAAAAGGGCTTACCTGTTCAATAATGATTTGATTCGAGTTCATAGCTTGGTGGTTTATTTCTGATTAATTCAATTCCTTGGTAATGGCAATGGCAGCAATGGTTCCATCGGCAACAGCCGTGGTAATTTGTCGGTATTTTTTGCTAATAACATCGCCAACCGCATACACTCCCGGAATACTGGTTTGCATATCCTCGTTGGTTTTTATGTATCCCCACTGATCGAGCGTTAATTTGTTACGGAACATATCAATGTTTGGCTTCATTCCAATAAAAACGAAAACGCCGTCGCTAACCAATTTGGATACCTTTTTCGTAGTAAGATCTTCCACTTCGGTAATTATCTTATCGCCTTCGCGAACAAACGAGCGCGGTTCATGCTTAAACAGGGTGCTTATTTTTTTATTGGCAAAAAGCTTTTCCTGCGCTTGTTTGTTGGCCGTAAAGGTTTCAAACTGGTGAACCATGGTAATTTTACCGGCAAACTTGCTTATAAAATCGGCTTCTTCAACGGCAGAGTTTCCACCGCCAATAACCACCACATCCTTGTCGCCATAGTATTTGGCATCGCAGGTAGCACAGTACGAAATGCCCTTACCTTTCAGCTCCCGCTCACCAGGAACTCCCATCAAATTGGGCGATGTTCCGGTTGCAATGATTATTTTATTTGCCTTCACCGTTTCAAATTCATCAATTACCACTTCCTTTTTTTCGAGGTCACTGGTGGTAACATCAACGGCCACTTTATAAATGGTACCGCACAGTTTGGTTTGTTCCGACATATTGTGCGACAACATATAACCCGGCTGTGGATCGATAAAACCCGGATAGTTGGAAACCTCGTGGGTAGTTGATACATTACCTCCCGGAAGGGCAATATCAATAAGAACCGTGTTCACTTTGGCCTGGCACAAATATAACCCTGCAGTTAATCCACCGGGGCCTGCACCCAGAATCAGTACATCAAATTCCGAAACTGTTGGTTTAATAATTGATTTTATTTCTTTTACTCTGGCAGCGGGCAATATGCTATCCAGTTGATGGATGATATCGCTCCTTTTTATTCCACCCGACAAAGAATGCTCTGATTGCACTCCATTGTCAAAAAACAGCAAGGTTGGCGATGATTTGACGCCTAATTTCTCCGACAACTCCTTATTTTGTTGGCGGAACATTTTCACAAATTTAATGTCGTTGCCATATAAGTTGGCTAAGCCCTCAAACTTGGGTGCTAATGCCTCACAGGGAGGACATTCGGTGGAATAAAAATCGAGTACTACTTTGCTCCCGCCCAGTACTTCTTTTTCAAATTCTGCTGATGTTATTTCTTTCATAATATATAGTATTAATTTTTTAATGCTTCAATTGGGTTGTGATTGTGGACCCGATCTTTAACCAATAAGGTTGTGGTATAGGACTCGATATTCTTAGTAAAAATAATATCGTGCCCTAAACAAAGCCCCATGGTAATGGTTAAATCAACGGTTTCGCTGTTTATTTGTGCAGCTTGGGCCAACGGGTTGCAGGATACTGATTTTATGGTACTGTTGCTATTTACCTCAGATTGTTTAAAACCACCGGTAGTGCAGGAAACAGGAATGGTTTTAAATCCCGATTCCCTCAATATTTGGGCAATCATTGAGGCGTCTATTTCCATTCCGTAACAGTAAGCCAATCCAAGGCGCTTAAAATTCATCTCTTTTGAGAATTCAATTATTTCCTGCAATCGCGATAAAGTGCCAGCTCGTCCATGGTCAACAAGGGCTGCCGCAGCCTGTATTATTTTTTGATTGTCGGGCAAATGATAGGTTTCCATCAATGCTTTCACATCAAATTTTTGAGCAGTACATGGTTCCGTAGCCCGGCAACTCTTTTTATTACATTGAGTACAATCCATTTTTTAAGATTCAAGGTACGATGCAAATCCCAGTTCCAACAATTCTTTAACGGGGCGGCAGTCGGTGGAGTAAACACTGCCTGTCCTATTTTTTGCTACCGATCCGCAACCACCACCACAAGCCAATTGTACGCTACAGGTACGGCATTCCTTAATTGCAGTAACATCGCGGTTTTCCCATTCGTTTATTAATTCCTCTTTACGCGAAACGCTAGGGTAGAAGGTACCCAACGATTCATCGGCCTTGCCTACAGTTGCCGTGCAGGAATAAATATATCCGGTGTAGTCGAAAGCCCATTCAGTTTTGCAAGCCGGGCATGCATCAAACAAAGGATCTGGCAGGTTGCCATTTTCAGAAAGAAACTTTGAAATGGAATAAGCCGGTTTATAAAACTCAACAATATGTGGATTTTGTTTTATCAATTCGTACATACTTTCATAAAGCGAAACCCGGCTAAAAAGTTTATCGAGAGCCGATTGACAATGGTGCAATTCGTAATTACGTCCGATTTGTGTTTTGAAATAGTAGCTTTTAGTCCAACCTTTGTCAATAGCGAATCGGGCCAGTTCCGGCAAATTGCTCATGTTTTCTTTGTCAACCACCATTCGTAAGTTTACCGTAAGTTTGTTGGCAATGCAGGCATCAATACCTTCAACAATTTTGTCAAAGGTTCCAGCACCACCTTTCAGTATTCGGCGGTTGTTGTGAATGGCAGCTGTTCCATCCAAGGTTATCTGAATTTCGCGGATGGAGGCTTGTTTCAAAACATCAATATATTCTACCAAGGTATAGCCATTGGTAACAAAGCACACTTCCAATTTGGCTGCGTTTGCTTTCTCAATAAGATAGGAAATAACTTCTTTTTGCTTTGGTGAATTCAATAAAGGCTCTCCACCAAAAACGGTAATGTATTTTTTCCGGCCAGCAAATTCGGTCTGGATGTAGGTATAAAATGCGTCAACAATTTCTTTAGTCAACTGACCGGTTGTAGGGGCATATTCATCTTGGTAGCAATACGAACAGGCAAAATTGCAACTGTAGTTTGGCACAAAAAAAAGTTGAATTTCATCCTCATCGCGGTCATCAATAAAATCGAGGTATTTACTTTGATACTGTTTTTTCTCTTCTTTTTCATCCACCCAATACCCTTTATCAGTCAGTTCGTTTAAAAAAGGGGAATCGGAAGTAGCCTTATTGTTTTTTACATGCATCATTTTTTCAGCATCGGCAGGACTTAAAATATCCGCATTCCCTGATAAGAGGTTGACAATAAAGTAATTTTCGGAATCCTTTATTTTTGAAAATATGTTGTGTTTGGAGTAAATCATTTTTTTTTAGAATAATAAATTAATACCTAAGTTGAGCGGTTGGAGCATAGCGAACAAGCGCTTTACTTAGGTAAACCCCGATTTAGGAAATGTTGCGTTTCACCGAATGGGTGAGGTGAAGAGTTTACATTTACTTAATCGATTGAGCCAAATCGCTCAATTTGGGTAATAACCAGGAACTTAGCAGCAAATACTATTGCTGCTAACTCCCAGTTTCATTCAATTAATCGTGGCAACCAACAACGTTTTTCGATGTTTTGGCACAGCATTGTGCCACTTTTGCCTCAACTTCAACTTTCTTTTTTCTGATTAAACTTGTCATTTTTACTTGATTTATGGTATTACTTAACTAATAAAACTTCGTTAACGGCTTTCACTAAGGTTTCTTTAGGTAAAGCACCCATCGAAACTTGAGGTTTGCCTTTTGCAGGAATAAATAATAGGGTTGGCAAACTGGTAATGCCTAAGGTTTGTGACAATACTTTTTCTACATCGGTATTTACTTTGTAAATAATAATTTTTCCGGCATCTTCTTTAGCAATTTCCTCCAATCGGGGCGATAATTGTCGGCAAGGGCCACACCAATCGGCATAAAAGTCAATAATTGCAGGAAGCTCGCCTTCATATTTCCATTCTTTATTTTTTTCATAGTTGAAAACAACTGACTTGAATGTTTCATTGGTTAATGTTATAACCATGCCCGATTTAGCATTGTTGCTTTCTGCTTTAACTGGATTGCCTGCTTGGCTTGAACTAGTTAATAAAATAATGCCAAGTAAAGTTACAATAAAAAATGTTTTCATGATATATAATTTATTGATATTTATGTATTTAGTTTAGTTTCCACAACCACATTTTCCTGAAGGTTTCTTAGCGGCTATAGTCCAACTGGCTACTTTTATTTTGCCTTTATCGTAATGTGCTGATTCTTCAATAATGGTTACCGATGAAAATCCGGCCAATTCGAGTTGTTTTAAGTATTCTTCGCGGGTAACAGAGCCAGCCCAGCATTCAGCAATGGCTACTGGGTCATTTTTAAATTCAGCAGGCACGGGAGCGGTTGAATAAATGTCGCTTACTACAAACCGTCCACCCTTTTTTAAGATGCGGTATATTTCGTTCCAAACCGCTTGTTTATCGGCAGCATGGTTTATGGTACAATTTGAGATTACTAAATCGGCAGTAACATCAGGCAATTCCAGTTTTTCGAGTTCACTCTTTACAAAACTAACGTTGGTAACGTTGAATTTCTCTGCATTCTTGCGTGCTTTTTCCAACATTCCATCGGAAATGTCAATACCATAAACAAACCCTGTTTCACCAACCGATTCAGCCATGCGCATCACATCGGTACCACGGCCACTGCCCAAATCAACGCAAACTTCTCCTGTCAATGGTTCGGCATAATTAATAGCCCCTCCGCAGGAAAGGCAGCAGGTAGATTCAGCCAGAACACTGTACCTGTTATTGATTTCTATTAAACTCATATAATTTTATATTTTTTAATTCAACATCAAAAGCCCAGGGAAATCGCTTTTAAGAATTTCAAAATTGAATTCCCATTTTCGGCGCATGGATTCCGCATGTTTTCAATTAAACAATAGTGCTTGCGCCGATTTTATGCCTAAAATTCCTAATCCCCGAGTTGAAACTCGGGGCTATTCATATTAAATCCCTCCGGGATTTTTGAAAAGCGATTTCCTTTAACAAAAGCCCAAAAATCAGCACTTACTGGTGCTGCATGGGCTATTAACCACAAAATAACCCAAAAACCCGCCCATAATGGTACTCATATACGGATTGCTGGTAATGCCACAACTACCGGATGCACATCCTACAAAGTGATAATATAAAAAACCGGCGGTTCCACCAATAACTACTGCAATGGCCGGTTTCCAAAAATACCACGACTTAAAAAATTCTTTTACTGTTTTGGGTTTTGCTACACAACTATTCTCCATAATGTTTTTATGTATTATTTTTCGATACAAAGATAAAAAAAGTAAAATAATAAATCACTATAATGACACTTAAATCTTTTCGGTATCACTATTTTTTTTATCTTTGCACTCATAATTTATTGAATATGAGTGAAATTTTTTATGAAGGATTAAGCCAGGAGCAGCTCGAAGAGATGTTTCACAGCGATGAAAAGTGTTTTGAGTTTTTATCGGAACTCAAATGGGCTAATGGATTTGTTTGTAAAAAATGTGGCAATACCAATTCTTGTGCCGGAAAGGAGCCTTATTCTAGACGGTGTACCAAATGCAAATCGAAAGAAACGGCCACCAACGGCACCATTTTTCATGGCGTTAAATTCCCCATCAGTAAGGCATTCTACATTGCTTACAATGTCTGCAAAGGCAATGAAAATATTTCATCTTACGAATTTGGCCGGCGTTTGTCGTTGCGCCAAATGACCTGTTGGAACTTTAAAACAAAAATTGAGTCGGCTCTGGGTGGTATGGAAAACCTAACGGATAAAGAACGGAATTCCATTGAGAGGATTTTAACGAGTTAATTTAAGTACTTTAAATACTCTAAGTACTTAATTCCCGTTTTGCACAAACTTTATCTCCACACGCCGGTTGGCTTTCCGTCCTTCAGGAGAATTGTTGGAAGCAACCGGCCGCAATTCGCCAAACGACTTGATTTGGATTCTTTTAGGTAAAACTCCATTATCCTGCATATATTTTTTCACTACCGATGCCCGTTCAATCGAAAGGATCAAATTCTCATCTGGGGCGCCGATATCATCGGTATGGCCTTGCACTTCAATAATGAGCTTCTCATTATTTTGCATTAAGGATACCAATCGGTTCAATTCATTTTTGGATATATCGAGCAAATAGGAGCTACCTGATTCAAAGAAAATATTGTTTAGCCGTACCGATGTTTCGGATCCCAAAGGAGTTAAGTACAAAGCAACCCACAGGGTATCGGCTGTTTGCGGAGTCACCAAATCAATATTCTCACTTGAGGAGAAGTAACCGTCTAACTCAGCAGTTAGACTATAATTCAGGTCGGTTGGAATTGTAAATGCAAATTGACCCTTTTTATCCGAATATAGTTTTTTAACAAGGTTGCCTGAGTTTAATTCGGTACAGATTACCTGAGATTCCATGGCCTTTTGAGTCGTGGTGTGGATTGTTTTTCCAGCTAATACCATTTCCCTTTTTGCGTTGCCAGTACCCATAAGTGCTGTAGCCAAAATGGGTTCGTTTTTATCGATGGTAAGAAAAAGATTCGAGGTAACCCGTCCGCGCTGTTCTGCATTGAATTCCGCTGAAATCCAAAGGGTATCGGCAGGGTTTAGTTGGGCCGGTATTTTTTTGTCCAATATTTTGAAAGCATTGTTTGTATTTGGTTTCATCCGTAAAGAGCTAATGGATAGCGGTACGTTGCCTTTATTGCAAAGCACCGGAAATAAAGTATCGGTCGTTGAACCAATAGCTATGGGTTTAAATTCCAATTCAGGGGTTAGTAACTCATAGTTCCGTTCCAAACTAAAGCCCAGCAATTTTGTGGTTAACCGATGTTGCCACGAGGTTACGGTCAGTTCCCCTTCCAAGGAGCCGCTTTGTTTCGGACTAAAACGGACCTCAACCGGGCAGTTTCCGTTGGGAGGTAATTCAAAAGTACCGGAGCTTGAGACCAAACTAAAATTGGGATTGGCATCGGAAATAAAAACCGAATCGATGACCACCGGGAACGGGTTCGGATTTTGGATGGTATGGTCAAATACTTTTTCCTTGGAAGTTCCCATGAATTGGGCTGTAAATTCCAACAACTCTTTTACTACAGGTTTTGGCGACACAATTTGAAAATAGGGGGTGGTATCGGAATCGAAATAATTGATAATCGGCCAAATGGCTACTACATTTGCAGTAGTAACGACAATTGACTTTTCATTGGGAGCCACATCCATGCTCTTAACCAGTCCGGTTTGGCAATATGCCCTGACTTCCACTTGCTTGGTTTCAAAATTGAGTATCTGTAAGGAATCGGAGGTAAGCAAGACCATTTTGTTGGATTCCGGGAAGAACCGGAATTGTTGGAGTTGAGGCATCTCCCATTTCAAAACGGTGGAACTATCGGTAAAATGGTGGATGTAAAGTGAATCGTTCCGGTTGAATGCAATAAATGTACCCTTTGGGCTTATGGTATAAGGCAGGAACTGGGGAAGCGTATAGAAATGTTTTCCGCTTTCCACATCATGAAACCGGTGATTTACCAATTTGGTTGTAATAATTACATTTCCCGATTTGGAAAACTGGACAAAATGCTGATTCATTAATATCGTTGGAGGCTTTATGGTATTGAGTCGGTACCATTCCGTCCGGGTTTCATAGTTAACTGCGAGTATATTTTTTGTGGCATGCAAAACAGCGGTCTCAAAACCGGGCTCCAGTTCCACAGTGTACCATCTTTTGTAAGGTGTTATTCCATAAACATTCAACGATTCCTTTTTCCGGGTTACCAAATAGGTACCATTTGGCGAAAAAGATGCATCCAGGTTACTGCCGCCAGGAAAGTCGGAAATGCTCATGTTTAGCGACGGATCCCACAGGTTGCTGGAATAGATAACCGATGACGTGTAAAACTCCTGGTCGCCAATAAAAACGAACGACGACAACGTCCGCTTATCCACCAAGGAAATGTCTTTAATAAACATTCCGTTCCGGTTAGTAAACAGGCTGATGTTATTTTTCGATACATTCACCACCCGGTTATATTTATCCATAAAAGCGGCTTGACCAACCAAATGCTTCTCAAATACATTGTTTAGTTTCCCGGTAGCGGCATCCCATGTTTTTATGGCTCCTTGTTCCGTTTGAGTTAACAGTTCCGTACCATCGGAATTGAATACGGCATTTTTGAATACCGAACCATCCACCAGGGTTATGGGTAAATTCATGATGTTCGCCAGCGTAAGGTTGTTGGTGACCTGTCCCATCAACCTTATGGAATCGTTCAATGGGGGAGCTTCCCAGGTTTGTTGATAGTGGGAGCCCGAAGTGGCCTTCACCCAATGAGGCTGTCCTTTTGGTTGATAATAAAAATCGACGGAAGTACTTTTGTTGATCCCTTTCCAGGTGATGGGAATGGAGGATTTGCGGGGAAAAACCTCACTTCCCATTGGTGCGGTGATGACCAGTTTCTTAGCCCCTTGGGTGGAGGCTTCCAACGTTTTATCGGGGCAACCCGGTTGACTGAAGGTGTAAGTAGCCAGGGTATAAATGCTGTCGCGAGGGGTAAAGGTGAGGTTTACTGCAGCCCATTGGTTGGGTGGAACGCTAAGCGGAAACCGAATCTTTTCGAATCCAAACAACGAATCGTTGGTATGGGTGATGCCCGATAAATTCAACCCGATGTTGTTGCCACGCATCAAAACCGGTTTCCATTGGGTTACATTTGGGTTGCCTGCTGCGAAACTCACCATTTCGGACGAGAGTTCCAACGTTCCCAACAGACTATCGGGGATGGTATGCGACAGACGGAATTCTTGGGTTCCCAACATTACCACGGTCTCTTTCAATGGAGTACAGCTATAATCCGAAAGCCATTCGAGGGTTCCAAAGGTATGTTCCTGCAGGTTGTTGTAAATTTTATTTAGGGCCGCATCAATTTCATTTTTCGAATACAAATCGCTGTAAAAACTGCCACCGGTTTCTTTTGTAATGTATTGCAACCCTTCGCTCATAGGCAGACCAATGGTGATGCAGTTGATGCGGGTAGAATCGCGCAAGGCTTTTTGGGCAATTTCGCCGTAGTTGGCCTCGCTCAACCCGTCGGTAATAAAAACCACCCCCCGCCGATACATCCCTTGACGGGCAATATCAATGGCTCCACTGAAATTGGTTAGAAAAGCATTGTTGAAATCGGTACCGCCGTAAGGGATCATGTCTTCCACCGCATAGTTTAATCGGCTGATGTCATGGGTAAAATCACAATTCAGGGTAATGGTTTGGTTGAACGAAGCAATGGAAACTTCGGTAATATCGAGGGGCAGTTTTTTTACAAAATCGAGGGCGGTCTGTTTCAAAATATCCAATGGGTTTCCCTCCATGGATCCGGATACATCCAAAATAAGTGCAATGGAGGTGGGAACCATCGCCGAACGGGGAGCCCTAAAGTCGGTGGGAATTTTTACCAATCCGTTTTCCGAAATGTGGATATCTTTCAGGGTAAGTTGTTCCGTAGAATACCCGGCGCCGGTAACGGCAATGTCGGTCTTCACCTTGGGGAACCGCGATGCATCCACATTCAGCAATTGATAGGTTTGGCCGGTGGCCTGCTGCCAAAGCATTCCCAGTAAAGCAATACTTATATAAATTGTCTTTTTCAAAAGCGAATTGTTCCTAGTTTTAGTAAACCCGATAAAGGTAGATTTATTGTTTAAACAAAGCAATTAAGATGGAATTTCTGTAGGGAAATCGCTTTTAAAAACCTGCCACAGCGGGTTTAATGTTAATAGCTCCGGGTTTCAACCCGGAGATTATGAATTTCCGATAAAAAATCGGCGCAAGCACAACTGATATATTGAAATTGATGGGATGTATGCGCCGAAAACAGGATTCCATCATTGGAAATCTTAAAAGCGATTTCCCTGATTTTAAATCAAAAACAGTTGTTTTTCAGTAATATAGGACCTTGTAAACATACCAGCTATTTGTTTTATGTGTACTGTTGAAATCGCCGTATCTTTGTAAAAAGTAAAAGCGCTATTCCACCGTGAAACAATATATACCCCATAAAATAACGGTTCCCAAATTTTCGGAAGCCGAAGGGTTTTACACTACCAAAGCCCGCTCAAAAAACATGAGTAAAATACGCAGTAAAAACACCAAACCGGAACTAAAACTCCGGAAAGTACTGTGGAGCTTGGGTTACCGGTACCGCAAAAATGTAAAAAAACTACCCGGAACGCCCGATTTAGTGTACTTGAAACAAAAACTGGCGGTATTTGTGGATGGCGAATTTTGGCATGGCTTCAACTGGGCCGAAAAAAAATCTCAAATAAAGTCGAACCCAGGTTTTTGGATTCCAAAAATTGAGCGCAACATGCAGCGCGACTGGGAAACCAACAAAGCTCTGATTGAAATGGGCTACACCGTTATTCGCTTTTGGCAACAGGAAATTGAGAAGGATTTTATTTCGTGTTTGCGGCAAGTAACCGATTTTTTGGATGAGCGGAAGTAGCCTAAATGGTGGTAAACCTAAAATAGGTAATTTTTTTTGTTACATGAAAGCAATTCGGAGAAAATTTCTGTTTAAGTTAAATATTTCAGAGGTATAAACTGACCTGTTGGATATGTAACATAATAAGGTTACATTTGGGAAGAGCCAAACTGTTATATATTAAAAGAAGAAAAATGGATAATAACCTGAGAAAGCAAATAATTGAAAATGCACAAACATTCTTTAGAAATGAAATAGTTCAAAATCACATTGAAGGTGCCTGTAAAAGAGCTGGTAAACTTTCAGAATACAATGTAAATCCATTTTTATTTAAATATTTAGCAAATTTTCTAACTGGAAATGACAGCCCTGAAAGCATTGCAAGAGCATTAGTTTTACCTAGGATTTTAGGTTCATCTATCAATACTTCATTTGGAATGAAGATTCAGAGCTTAATAAGTTCACTTTTTCAAGGATTAGGATCAACAACTCAAGGTATAGATATTGAATTTATTGATGCAATTGATAATCGTAAAAAATACTGTCAGCTTAAAGCTGGTCCAAATACAATTAATTATGATGATGTTACAACAATCAATAATCATTTTAATGGCGTTCGGGCACTTGCCAGAACAAATAATTTAAATGTTGGTATCGATGATATGATTGTTGGGGTGATATATGGCGAAGAGCCTGAACTTAGTTCTCACTATCGAAGAATTGGAAACATTTATCCCGTGGTTATTGGGAAAGATTTTTGGCATAGACTTACCGGTAAAGATGACTTTTATTTTGAATTAATTGATGCAATTGGTGAAGTTGCGTTAGAAGTAGATGCAAGTAAAGTAGTTGAACAAACTATACAAGCATTGGCAAAAGAAATTAGCGACAAATACCGTTAACATCATTTAATCTTATTTTTTTTGAGCATATAACCGGTTCAAAAACTTCACAATAGAATACCCAATTTCAGTTCCCAAATTCACAGGAACAGCATTTCCAATTTGTTTGTATTGTTGAGCTGTTGAACCAATAAACTCCCAATCATCTGGAAATGTTTGAATTCGAGCATATTCTCTAACTGTAAATGGACGTGTTTCTTCAGGATGGCATCTTTCTGTTTGTTTTTGTGCAGGACTACAAGTAAGCGTTAAACAAGGTTCATCCCAACCAATACGTCTTGCAATGCCAGTTTTTCCTCCTCCCAAATGAAAACTCCCCCCCAAAAATTTCTTTTGAATTTCAAGTGGTAAATCACGCCAATAACCTTTTGGCGGAACTAAATCCAAAACATCAATTTTAGTTTGGGGATATTTTGCTCCGGAGGACTTTGGAACATTAGTTTCATATAACTCACCTTTTTTCAGTGCATCTTCTAAATTGTATACTTTCTTGTAAGGATTGGGATAATCAAATTTCAAGTTAATATCCTTTCTAATCCCGACTAAAATTAAGCGTTCTCTTTTTTGAGGAACTTTGAAATTTATAGCTTTCAATATTTGAACAGGAGCAACATTGTACCCAATTTCGTCTAATATAGAGATCATTCCTTGTAAAGTTCTACCATTTTCGTGACTAATCAAGCCTCGTACATTTTCACCAATACATATTGGTGGATTTACTTCTTTAACAACTCTTGCAAATTCGTAAAATAGGGTTCCCCTTGCATCTGCCAGCCCTAATTTTTTCCCAGCATAACTAAAAGCTTGACAGGGAAAACCACCTGTAACCACATCAACTTTATTTCGAAATTCCGAGAAATTATATGTTTTTATATCACCTTCTAACACATTCCATGCTGGTCGGTTTTTCCTTAAGGTTTGACATGCCCATTTATCAATTTCATTTAATGCTACACACTTCAATCCAGCTTTCTCCATTCCTACAGCTAATCCACCTGCACCAGCAAATAATTCTAATACAGAATAGTCTTTATCAGGTTCAACATAGTTGGTAATGGTATCATCAATATCATGACTTATAAAATCAGCAAAAAGTGTTTCTACTTGTACTTTTTTATATACTCGATAGTTGCTCATAGGTTCTCGGACAGCAGTCAATTTTCCTTCCCTATCCCAACGCCGTAATGTTTCTTTACTTTTACCTATAAGTTCAGATGCTTCTGACAATGTAATATATTCTTTCATAACCAAATGGTTTAACCTTATACAATGGTTACAAATATACAAAGATTATTGAATGAGAAAAGATAAAGATATTAACAGGTCAAAAAAATACTCACTTAATAAAATGAGTTTTAATTAAGTATTCAGTCTCTTTCTTTTTTATGAATGTATTTGCAAAAATACAAAACAGATCAAATAGTTTATACACCTCTCAATTATGCATCATTTCATAATATTCCCTCTCACCCTGCGTTTTTGCATTATCCGCTAACGAATGTTAGATTATGCATGCACCCAAATACCTCCGAAAAATAGTACTGCTGTGGTTGGCGGGTTTTCCCTTGTTTTTAAATGCCCAACACGACCGTTTTATTGGAGGTGCCCTGTTTTCGCTGAACGGAATTGGCTTATTGGGCGAAACCGGCCCATTCTGGGATTCGCCCAAAACCAAAGAAGGCGCAGGGCACGGAGGTATTTCAGCCGGTTTGTTTGTGAAACGGGAATTTACTCAAAAAATATATGCTGCCTTTGAGTTGCGGTATTCTTCTAAAGGTAGCATTTACCAATACCAAAACCAATATGGGTCGCAGCAATTTGAATCGCTGTATCTCGATTATTTGGAGCTTCCTTTACTTTTTGGATATAAAATGAAGACCGAAAAAAGAACCTATTTTCTGGAAACTGGGGTGGCGTTTGCCCGATTGATGGCTTCAAAAGTTGAATTCAATGAGGAGTTTTATCGTACCGGAACCCCTACTACCAGTGGGTTTAAAAAATCGGATTTTATTTGGATTGGCAGTGTGAAATTTAGTCCGGTTAAAAAGTGGAAAGAGCATTTTTTGATGGGAGTGAGTGTTTCCACCTCCATAATACCCATTAACGAGTACTACAAAATTTACAATCTGGAGTATGGGTTGGAGTTCAATTATGCTTTTTATTAAGGTTTTCAACTTTAATTCAGATAATTATGAGAACTTTATCGAATAAACAATTACACCAAAATCGGAATGAAAAATAGTTCTTTTGTCGGAAATGCCCATAGGTTCACCTTTGGTTTAATTTCATTAAAATTAACCGTTCTCTTTTTGCTAATGGTGATGTCGTTAAGGCCAACATTCGGTCAACCCTATTTTGATACGCACGTGGCTAACAGCTATGTGAAGCAAAACTCCTTTATTGGAGCCGTGCCCGATACTACAACGCCGCCGCTTTTTGTAAATAGTAAGGAAAGTTTGCCTCAGCCATATTGGAATACGAGGCCCGATGTTATTGCCTGTTATTGGAAGGCATGGGAACTGGCTTTTTCAAATCTCAATAAAGTGAATGCAACGAGTGGTTTTATATCCCCGTTTATTGATCCAGCTTTCAACGATCATATTTTTATGTGGGACTGCAGTTTCATGACCATGTTTGGGAAATACGCAGTGCGGGTTTTTGACTTTCAGCATACCTTAAACAATTTTTATGGAAAACAGCACCCCGACGGGTTTATTTGCCGCGAGATACGGGAAAGCGATGGCACTGACTGTTTTGAGCGGTTCGATGTTTCAAGTACCGGCCCCAATATTATGCCTTGGGCGGAATGGGAGTATTTTCTGAACTTTAACGATACGGCAAGGTTGACAAAGATATTCCCCGTATTGTTAGCCTATTACAATTGGTATAAAACTTACCGTTCGTGGCCTGATGGCACTTATTTTTCGAGTGGATGGGGCTGTGGAATGGATAACCAACCCAGGATTCCGGAGCCTTACAATGCTGCATGGAGTCATGGGTTTATGTCGTGGATTGACATTTCATTGCAGGAAGTGTATGCGGGAACTGTTTTAATACAGATGGCCGACAAACTGAACCGAAAATCCGATGTTGTGGAATTAGAAAAGGAAATTACCCAAATGAATGAATTCATAAATACCTACATGTGGGATGAAAGAGAAGGGTATTATTTTGACCGTTTGCAAAATGGAAAATTATCCAATGTAAAAAGCATTGCCTCATATTGGTCGCTGTTAGCTGGGGTTTTACCTAAAAACAGAACCAATCGTTTTATTAAACATCTGGAAGATACTTCAGAGTTTGCCCGGTTGCACCGAGTACCAACACTTTCTGCGGATCATCCTGATTTTGATCCAAATGGAGGTTACTGGAAAGGTTCTATTTGGGCTCCAACTAACTATATGGTATTGCGAGGCCTTTCCAACTACGGATTCGATTCGTTGGCATACCAAATAGCTTCAAACCACCTCAATAATGTAGTTTCGGTATATAACCAAACTAACGACCTGCGGGAAAATTATGCTCCCGACAAGGTTCAGGGAAACGACGGAAAAAACTTTTTGGGTTGGACAGGTCTTGTGCCCATCACCGATTTGTTTGAATACATTTTTGGTATCCGGCCCAATGTGCCCGAAAATATCCTTTTGTTGGATGTTCGGTTGACCGATGAATACGGGGTAAAGCAGTATCCGTATGGCAAGTTGGGATTATTGGATATACAAATTAAAAAAAGAAAATCGGTTGCTGAAAAACCAACAGGAATTATCATTACCAATGTACCTTTAAAAGTATTGATGAAATGGAGTGGAGGTGAATTAACTAAAGAAATTCCTGCTGGCAAATCGAAACTCTAGCTCAAAAAAAGGCTATCTTAAAATGTCTTTATTATTAAAACCGCCTTTTATATTAGTTACTTAATAAGTATTTTATGATATTCTTGTTTCCCGTCTGAATTAATCTGAATCAAGTATATTCCTTTCATTAATCTACTTAAATCAAGCATTGATTCTGATTCCGGCAATGCGTCTTCATAGCAATTACGGCCTTGAACATCAAATATTTTTACCGTGGAATAACTACCTCTTTTAGGTAAATGAACCGTAACCATGCCTTTTGTGGCAGGATTCGGATATATACTGGTGGTTGTTGAAGACGATTTCCCGGATTGGGGAATCGAAATGGGAATCACTTTTGAGAGTACCTTGTATTCATAAAACGAAAGGGAAATGGAATTGCCAAGAGTTATATAGGTATTATTAATTTCATCATACATAGTGGTATTCGCAATACCCAAAGGTAGGGTAAAGGTTTTGGGTGCATTCCTGAGATTGGAAAGCACAAATATTTGTTCCGTTTCGAATTCCTTTTTAAAGGCACAAACATCGGTATTGGAATAGGTAACCAGAGAACCCCGACGTATGGCATTGCTGTTGTTGTGGATAGTAATGATTTTGGTCATTTCGGGAGTTATGGTAACATCCTGAGTCCAGTTAATTACCGATGAAGTAAATGGAAAAGGCATTGCAACGGTATTCCCTACCTCCATGCCATTGTAAATAAAAGGCACACTTTTCATGTACGATGCCAAAACAAATGCAGCCAATGTACCTTTCTTTCCTTTGAAAATGGTATAAGGCGAACCGTCGCTTCCATAAATATCGTGATTGGACAAGTATCGGGCGACCCTTTGATTGGCCGATGCATAGGAATACTCCGATGTGTTTGAATTATTAATTAGTGTAGCCGGCGAATTATTCTTGTAAATGGGAAGAATGCTGTTGTAGTAGAAATTGAATCCAAAATTAAAATCAAAACCGGCTGTATAATTGGCTGTGCGATCGCCTTCAGCTAACAGCAATAGTTTATGCGAAGTAATTCCCCGCAACGAAGTAATGGCTTGCTGCCAGAAATCTATGGGTGGGTTGTTGGCAAAATCGCAACGGAATCCGTCGATATTGGCTGTGAACACCCAGTAACGCATGGCATCAATCATTGCAGCCCGCATTGATGTATCGGAGAAATTTAAAGCAGCCACATCGGAATAGGTACTAAATTGTTTAATATTTCCGCTGGCATCCTGAACGTACCAGTCCTTGTGAGCAGTTATCCATGGATGATCCCACGAAGTTTGATTGGCTACCCAGTCAATCATTACAGCCATTCCTTTTTCGTGAGCTTTATCAACCAGATTTCGTAAATCGGTGAGGGTACCAAATTCAGAACCCACGGCCTTTAAATCTTTGATGCAATAGGGAGAATTAAACGCATTCTTGTTACCTACCGGGTAAAAAGGCATTAAATAAATTACATTAACCCCCAACGCTTTAATATTATCCAACCGGTTAATTACCCCCTGAAAATTCCGGGTGGAGCTGAAGCAACGCATGTTTACCTGATATATTACTGCATCGGGGGCATCAGGTACTCCTGAATAAGGTGTTCCATATTGGTCAGGATCTTGTGCATTAGTGATTAAGCTAACTAGTAAAGCGCAAATAATCAATGCGTTTACCTTGAAATATTGTTTGAAAGTATTCATAGTGATTTTTTTCTATGGTATAAAGCTAATGAAATTGTTTTTTGCTCTGGTGATAGGAAGATCTTTATTCGTGAATTTCTTTAAATTAGTAGTGAAACATCATCTATAACCTACTATTTTGAGTCATTAGGTATCCGTTTATGAGAATAGTGTAAGTTTTATCCCGAATCAACTATTGTTAAAGTTATTGTATTGAAAAGAAAATTAAATTTGCATTTTAAACCTATGACAAATGGAAAACTCATACAGAAACGTAAATGAATATATTTTTAGTTTTCCCAGAAATATTCAGGAACTTTTGGAACAAATCAGGCATACTATTAAGCTAGTAGCCACCGAGGCAGAAGAATCAATAGCCTATGGTATGCCTGCCTACAAATTAAACGGAAAACCATTAGTTTATTTTGCAGCTTTTAAAAACCACATTGGCTTTTATGCCACACCCACCGGACATTTAGAATTTGCAAAGGAACTTTCGGATTATAAGCAAGGTAAAGGTTCTGTTCAGTTTCCTCTCGATAAACCCCTGCCGCTTGACTTAATATCCAGAATTGTTGCTTTTCGGGCTAAGGAAAATAAGGAACTGGTAAAATCAAAAAAGAAGTAACTTTTTCGCAAATAGTAAATTTATGGTTATTCGACATTATTAGTGGAAAGTTTCAATAAAAATAATTTTGTACGAAAATATTTTGTTTAACAAAAAACTTATCCCTCCCAACCTCCCTTTAATAAGGGAGGAGTAGTGTCGAGTAACCATGAAAGACTTCTGTTCCAATTAAACACAAATCTGCTCCCTCCTTTAACCAAAGGAGGGTTGGGGAGGATACATTTTTAATTATTAAAAGCCGTTTCCACATATTTTGTCGAATAACCAAACATATATAGCCATTGATTTTTAGTAACTCAAACGCTTTTGAATAGATGAAACCTAGAATTGAACAATTAACAGAAAAGAAATTGGTGGGAATGCATTTAACCATGACTAATTCCAATAATCGGACTGTGGATCTGTGGCGTAGTTTTATGCCCCGGCGGCGTGAAATTGTGAACAAGCTTACAACAGATCTGTTTTCAATGCAGGTGTACAGCTCATCGTTTGATTTTAACCACTTTGATTTGGTATCGGAATTTGAAAAATGGGCCGCTGTTGAAGTGTCCAATTTTAACAATATTCCCAATGAAATGAACTCATTTACATTACCTGGAGGGCTTTATGCGGTATTTATTCACAAAGGAGCTGCCAGCGCTGGTACTAAATCATTCCAATATATTTTTGGAACCTGGCTTCCAAGCTCTGAATACATACTTGACCAACGGCCCCATTTTGAAATCTTGGGCGAGAAATATAAAAATGAAGATCCCAGTTCAGAAGAGGAAATATGGATTCCGATTAAAAAGAAATTAGAAAGTGGAAATTAGAGATTAGAAATTATTGTCGTTTGGTTAATTCCGACTCCAGATAACTAGCGAGATTTGGCAAATCAGAAATCCATATAATATCCAAACCCAGCCACACAGAACAAAATGGGATTTTCACTTGTTATTTAGAATAATTTTAAATAATGAGCATGGCAAGAGTAAGTATCCATTTCAATTTTTCCCGAAATACCGAGGAAGCGTTCAATTTTTGGATGGTTAACCCAACTAAATCAAATAGTTCGGCTTAATGAAGCCTCCTATTGATTAATTTGGGTTTAATTGTAACGAATATTAAGCGTTATGGAACCGAAAGAAAAAACTGAAATTACGGTGCAAACAACCATTAATGCACCCGTTGAAACCGTCTGGAAGTGCTGGACCACACCGGACGATATTACCAAATGGAACTATGCTTCCGATGATTGGCATACTACTTGGGCTGAGAACGATTTGCGGGTTGGTGGTAAATTCCTTTCCCGAATGGAAGCCAAAGACGGCAGCGAAGGTTTTGATTTTTGGGGGATTTATGATAAATTAATTACCCATGAATTAATTGAATGTACAATGGGCGATGGTAGAAAATTAAGCATTGTTTTTTTACCCATTGGAAGTACTACACAAGTAATAGAAACCTTTGATGCTGAAGATTTAAATTCCATTGAATTGCAGCGTTATGGTTGGCAATGCATATTAGACAATTTTAAAAAACATACCGAAACGCAAACAAAGCAATAAACGAAACACTGTTCCATCCAATCTTCCGGAATTATTGAGCGACCCCCAACGGATTGGCCAGGTGGTCCATGTATTTCTCCAGATGATAAATTCAATATCGAAAAATTAAGACAGACTTAGACCAGTTTAATCGCTGATTTCAGTTAAATCCCCCTTATTTTTTATTGTTATGCTAGTTGTAATTAATTGCATCTAAACTATATTATGTTCAAAATATATTTTAGTTTTGATGTATAATTAATTCAATATGAAAAAGAAATCATTAAAGATCAGTTTAATCGTTGTGGCAATTTTGTTAATTATTGTTGCCATTTTCGGATATTTATTATGGAACTTTACTCAAGGGAGTGAAACCATTTCCGGCAAGAGGCAAACCATTCCCCAAAGTTCGATATTATTGGATTCAATAAATCAGGGAACCTCTGATTGGCCTAGTTGGCAAGGATCCAATTTTGACAAGAAAAGTACTTTTATTGGAATAAGAAAAGACTGGACCCAAGGTTTGGTCAAATTGTGGGAAGCAAGTTTTTTATGTCAGGACGATCAGACTGCAACCTGGTCGGCTCCAGTAATTCAGGGAAATTTGCTTATCGTTCCGGGTCGTGACGAAAAGAACGACCTTGTGTTTTGCTTAAATAGTGGAACAGGGGAGCTTATTTGGAAAGGCTCCTATCTGGCCGAAACCAACACCAACCATGGACCCGGTTCCCGAGCCACCCCTTTCATTGATGACGATAGGGTTTATACTTTTGGCCGTGGCGGTGATTTGGTATGCTGGAACCTGAAAGATGGAAAAATAATATGGCATCAGAAAACAGCTGAATTGGGCGGTGTTGAACCCGACTGGGGATATTCATCATCGCCACTTGTTTTCGGGAATAAAGTGATTATTCAGATGGGAGGAGCAGCACTGGCCGTGGCTTTTGATAAATTTACCGGCGACGTTCTATGGAAATCAGGTATTGGATTTGGAGGGTATGCACCAGCAACCGTCCATAAAGCCGATTCAAGCATCCTGTTTTTTTCCGGCGAAGCTATATCGGGGTTAAATCCCGAATCTGGTTCCATCATCTGGACCTTACCCTGGTTGGTCGATTATAAGGTAAATGCATCGATACCGGTTTCAGAGGGGAATGTTGTTTTTGTTACTTCCGGTTATCGCAAAGGCTGCATGACGATAAAAATTGAGAATAATAAAGCGTCTGTATTGTGGGAAAGCAGAGCCATCGAAGGTCAGCATTCCGATCCAGTTATTGTTGACGGGTATGTTTATGGATATTCAGGAGAAAGCAGCCGCAATAATGGCCATCTGGTTTGCTTGCGCCTTTCCGATGGTAAGGAAATGTGGCGTAGTACTGAAGTTGGCACCGGCACCTTTGCTTATGCCGATGGCCATTTGATTTGTTTTGATATTAAAGGCAATTTGTACTTAGTGGAAGTCAACCCCAATAAGTTTGTTAAAAAGGGCGAAATTAGCCATGCCATGCCATCGGTAAAAAACCCAGCATGGACTGCTCCCATTATAGCTAACGGCAAATTATATTTGCGTTATTTGCAAAATATTATATGTTACCAAATTGAGGGTTAATTGTATCCCTCCAACAGCAATGGTTAATTATGTTTTCCACAGTTGCATAATTCATTGAATTATATTACTTTGGTATGTGTTAAGGTTAATATCTAAATAATATTGATTATGGATATTCGCAATTTTCTTATAAGTAGATTACAAAAGCACATTCCGGCAATAAATTGGCTCTCAGAATATTCGTTAAAACTATTAGGATTCGATGCGGTATCGGGCCTCACACTGGCAGCTTATGCCATACCTGTTTCACTTGCCTACGCTACATTGGCCGGGCTACCTCCTCAATATGGAGTTTATGGCTATTTGTTGGGCGGCTTTTTTTATGCCCTTTTCGGTACAGGTAAACAGTTGGCTATTGGCCCAACCTCGGCCATTTCAATGCTGGTTGGAATAACCTTGGCGCATCTTTCAAACGGCGATCCCCAGCGTTGGATCGATTTGGCATCATTATCGGCGTTGATGGTTGCAGCCATGAGTGTTCTGGCCTATATTCTGCGGTTAAGCAGTATTATAAATTTTATCAGCGAAACGGTATTGGTAGGGTTTAAAGCGGGTGCCGCCATAACCATTGGCCTGACCCAGTTGCCCAAAATATTTGGTGTTTCCGGTGGAGGCGAAGGTTTTTTCAACCGGTTAAGTATATTAGGCAGCCAGCTTTCCGGAACCAATTCCATAGTTTTGATATTTGGTATTGCCGCTATTGTTTTACTCCTATCCGGCGAAAGTTTATTTCCGGGAAAACCCGTTGCCATAGTTGTTGTAATTGTTTCCATTCTGCTGATTACCTTTACCCCATTGGGTTCTATGGAATTTAAAACTGTTGGGAACATTCCAAGCGGGTTGCCTACGTTGCACCTGCCCTCGTTACATATAGCCGATATCGGGACCATCCTTCCTCTGGCCTTTGCCTGTTTTCTGTTGGCTTATATTGAAAGTGTATCGGCTGCTAAAACACTGGCACAAAAAAACGGGTACGATATTGATGCCCGACAGGAATTACTTGGACTGGGTGTTGCCAACTTAGCTACCGCATTGGGAAATGGCTATCCGGTAAGCGGCGGATTGTCGCAATCGGCTGTGAATGAAAAGGCCGGTGCCAAAACCCCGTTCTCGCTTATAATGGCATCATTCTTTATTGCCATTTGCCTACTTTTCCTTACGGGATTGCTTAAAAACCTGCCCTATGTTATTTTGGCTGCCATTGTATTGGTTGCTATTAAAGGATTGGTTGATATTAAGGAAATGAAACGGCTCTATAAGGTGAATCGCTTCGATTTTGTGATTGCCATGACAGCCTTAATAAGTGTTATTATATTTGGGATATTGCAGGGAGTGCTCATTGCAGCCTTGTTTTCACTGATTCTTTTAATCCGGAATGTATCGAGCCCGCATGTAGCATTCCTTGGCCGGATTCCCGGTACCAACCGATATACCGATATTAAACGCCACCCCGATAACGAATTGTTGCCCGGTTTACTTTTATTCAGGGTGGAATCAACCTTGGTTTATTTCAATGTGGCCAATGTTTACAATACCGTTTGGGCAAAAGTACTGGAATCGGAAGGTTCATTGAAAAAAGTCATTTTCGATTTAAGCTCATCGGCTACCATCGATTCAAGTGGTGCCCGTTTGATAAAGCGGCTCTATGTTAATCTGAAAGCCAAGGAAATTGATTTTTTGGTGGCTGAAGCACATTCCGAAGTCCGCGATATTTTACGGCACGAAAAGATTGAGCACTTGTTGGGCCATGTTAGCCGTCGCGACACCTTGCATGATGTGGTTGTAAATGCTATTGGCGAAAAGGAACCCGATATTCTGAAAGCACCCAAAAAACTAAAAAGGCAACAAATAGAAAAAATTGTATCGCAAATTATATTGGGGAACAATTATTTTACGCAAACCCACCCCCGTGAGTATTTCGAAAGTTTTAGCGATGCACAAAAACCCTACATAACACTGGTTACCTGCTCTGACTCCCGTGTACCGCTGAATGCCCTATTGCCCGATACTTCCAATAAGGTTTTTTCCATTCAGAATATAGGCAACCAAATTTTATCGACCGAAGGTTCGGTTGATTTTGGCATTTATCATTTAAAAACGCCCTTGTTGCTGTTTTTGGGGCACTCCGACTGCGGAGCTATTCGAGCTTATATAAAAGGTTTCGACCGCGAAAGCTATGGAATTAAACATGAACTAGACTTTTTGCAACCTATTATTACGGAATATACTACCCCCGAAAATTTTGAGAAATTTCATGCCCACGTTATCGAAAAAAACCTCGATTACCAGGTAAACATTGCCTATAAAAAATACAAAGACCTAATAAATGCCGGGGAACTTACCATAATAGCCGCTTTTTACGATTTTAAAGGAGAATTTGGTAAAGGAAAAGGCGATATAGTTATTACCAATGTAAATAAGCATAAAGATGTGGAGGAAATGCGAAACCTGGAACTGTTTAATTATCTGTCGAAGGCTCAAAAGGAATTACACATTGGGCGGTTAAAAGATTAAAACTAAAAAACCGAATGACCCAACTTAGTAGTCAGTAGCTCCAATGCTTTCATGCCTTTGGCAGAGTTTCCTTTTGGGTTTAAACCTGGGCTCCAAACCACAACGCTGAATTCACCAGGAAGCACTGCCGCAATTCCGCCGCCCACACCACTTTTGCCGGGCAATCCAACCGTATAGGCAAATTCACCGGCTTCGTCATAAAAACCACAGGTTTGCATAATGGCATTTATCCGTTTGGTTTGACTGGCGGTTAGCAATTGTTCGCCATTGAACCGGTTTTGTCCATGATTGGCAAACAACAAAAATGCCTGAGCCAATTCGGTGCACGTCATTTCAATGGCACATTGGTAACAATAGGTTTCAATCAGTTCATCAATTGGGCTGTTTATATTCCCGAATGATTTCATAAAATGAGCCAAAGCGGTATTCCTACTGCTGTTTTTGATTTCTGATAAGGCAATCTTTTGGTTTATTTTAATGGAACTTGAATTAGCTAGTTTATTAAGGAAGTGAAGGATATCCTCAATAGGAGTGGGCGTTTTTGAGCGGAGGATATCGGTTATAACCAATGCCCCTGCATTTATAAATGGATTGCGTGGAATACCGTTTTCGTATTCCAACTGTGCCAGTGAATTAAAAGGATTACCGCTGGGTTCAACTCCTAACCTATTCCAGAGCTTTTCACCTTCAGAGGCAAAAACCATCGCTAAAGTAAATGGTTTTGAAATGCTTTGAAGCGAGAATTTTACCTGGGTATCGCCAATGTTATAGACTTTACCATGAGTAGTTACCAAGCTGATTCCAAATTTTTGAATTTCCACATTGGCCAATTCGGGAATGTAGTTGGCAACTTTTCCTTCCAGTTGAAGCGATTGAACTTCGTTATAAACTTCGTTAATAAGTAATTGGTAATTCATAGAGCATTTTCATAAACCGAAACGAAAATAGTGAATTGGCCTATTAATGATCAGGAAATGCAATATGTTTAATAAACTATCGTAAGTGGTTCTTCAGGATGAATGTTAAACCTACCGGTCCAACCATTGGCGGAACTCATGGCTTTTATTGGCGCTTACCATTAGTTCCTCTTCGCTTTTTGGTTTTGATTCAATGCGGATGCGGCTTTTTGAAAAAACGGTAATCCGTTCAATGGCATAATAATTTATTGTATGCTGCCGGTTGATTCGGAAGAATAATTCCGGATCGACAAGCATCTCCAGCTTATCAAGCGAAAAATCGATGGGATAGTTTTTTCCATCCAGCGTACAAAGGAAGGTGCTTTTTTCAAGTACATAAAAATAGGCAATGTCGGTAGTTTCAACCGACTTTATTTTTGCCCCCATGTTAATCAGAAAGCGTTTTTTGTAGTTTCCTTTCTTTCCTTCGATAGCCGAAACCAGTTCGTTTAAATTGAATTGCGGGGTTGGGCCTTTAATTTTTTTATATTTTTCAATGCTCGAGGCAAGTTTGGTTTTGTCGATTGGTTTCAACAAATAGTCAATACTGTTCAGTTCAAAAGCTTTAATGGCATATTCGTCGTAAGCGGTGGTAAATATTACAAAACTATCCACTTTAATGTGTTTGAAAATGTCGAAACTCAATCCATCGGCCAATTGAATATCAAGCATCAATAAATCGGGCGAAGGATGGTTTTGAAGCCAGGCAATACTTTTTTCCACACTATCCAGGCAATCCAAGAGTTCAATTTCGCCCGAAAGTTCTGTCAAAATCTTTTTAAGCCTATTGGCAGCGGGCTCTTCGTCTTCAATAATCAGGGTTTTTATCATAGCTCAACAGTAAGTAAAGGGACTTCCACTTTAAAGTGATCCGTTGTTTCCATAATTTTCACTTCCTTATTTGTGAAATAGGCAAACCGGGCAGCAATGTTGTTTAACCCCTGTCCGGTGCTGGTTACATCGGTTTTTTTCTGGAGGTTATTTTTTATGCTGATGAATTCTTTTTCAGCGACAATGGTTAAAGTTAATGGTTTGTCTTTTGATATTACATTATGTTTTATACAGTTTTCTGCCAACATCTGCAACACCAAAGGAGGCAACGAGTAATGGTAAAATTCTTCGCGCACATTAAACTCAATAATAAGGTTATTGCGGAACCGGGCTTTTTGCAACCCCAAATATTTGTGGAGCATTGTCACCTCGTCGCGCATCAGCACCAATTCACGGTCGCGGCTTTTTAAAACATACCGCAGAAATTCCGAAAGGTTTTGGATATAATCAACGGCTTCACTGTTATCGTCAACCAATGCAGTTAAACTGTTAAGGCTGTTAAACAGGAAATGCGGGTTTATCTGCGATTTCAAGGTTTCGTATTTTGCTTCAATGTTGTCTTTCTCTAACCTTGCCGACTTTGAAAAATTATACTTCCATTGTTGGTAAAAGAATACCGCTTCGTGTATGGAGGTTATAAAGAAGGTGATTAAAATAAGAATAAAGAAATCAGCCACTGGCGGAACCCCATTCTTACCTTCAAGGGCATTGAAGTTACAGGCCAGTTCAAATTTGTACACAAACAACCCAAACAGCACCAAGTAACTCATAATGGTAATTATTTCAATTACTAGATGCTTGATTGGATTCCTTTCCCAGGGATATTTCCTCCATAAGAAAGTTACAATGGCATAGCAACCCAGCCAGATTCCAGCCGTTACCAATGTACTGTGTAATATGTGAAAAATCAGTTGATTGGATGGTTCGTTGGTATGAGAAAATGCATATATAAGTGCAATTAAGATCCCAACTACCGGGATCAAAACTGCAATGATTTTGAGCTCTTTTAATTTAAATCCTACCATAATTCCAGAGTTTAAAAGCAAATTTATTAAAATTGAATACGATACAAAAACATAGGCATAAAGCCTTGCTGATATACCTGGTAAACCTCCCCTTTTTCAACATCGTATTGTTCCATGTAAATGCTTTTATAGTTGGTTACATTCTGAAGGTCGATACCCCATTCCTGGCTAAACTTTTTACCATTCTGTTTAAACCCAATTCTTAAATCAGTACGGAAATAATCATCGTATTTGTTTTCATAGGCATGGGTCCAATCATAAACCGTGGAACCTTTAGCTTTTGATTCCTCCATATCAATTGGAACGTAGCGTTTTCCGCCAGCCAAAGTTGCTTTTATATCAAAAGTAAGCATGAACTTTTCGTTTATTTTGTATTCGTATCCACCCAATAAGTTGACAACATAATTACCATTGAATGCAGTATTCCGCTCTGTTTTATCATAACCATTATAGGTTGAATTAAAAAGTGAACCCGTTGCTAATAAATAGTACCCTTTGCTTAAAAATTTTTCAACGGTTAATTCAATTCCATAATTATTTCCAGTTCCTGAATTTACTAAACTGTCTTCGCTGGGTGGAGCAAAATCAGCCCCAGTATTGAGCATCGAGAATTCAGGAAAACTCTCTTTTACAGGAACATCGTACAATTGCTGGAAGTACGTTTCTGTCTTGATGCGAAGGTTTTGGTTTATTCTATAATTATATCCTAAAATGTAATGATTGCTTCGGGTAAAATCCAAATTCTCATTAGTGGTTGAATAAGTATTTGTCACTGAATCATAAGTTTGCAAAAAGTAAACTGCTTTGGGCTGCATTTGGCTGTGCATTCCAAAACCACCACTCAAACTATGCAGGGAATTTATTTCCCATGATATTCCCAGGCGGGGTTCAACAGCTAACGAATGATTTTGATCGTATAGTTGTGCATGTAATCCTGCGTAAGCAGTTATTGCATTATTAAATTTGTGTTGCCACTCCAAATACGACTGGTATAAATTTAATGTGCCTTTTATATCCAATAAGGAAATAAATTGACCATAGTCGTACAAGTTAATGCTATCAATACTGGTTACCCGATATTGTTCGATGGTAATTCCTGCACTGAAGTTGTTTTTTGAATTCAATTTATATTTGAGTTGTGTATTGAACGATAATTTATTCTCCGTATTCTCAGCCCTCACAAAAGGCAAAATATAGGCTCCTTTTTCTTTTATTGAATCAACAATAGCATTGTTAGTGGTTGATTGGTATGAAAGTGTTGAAATTAAGCGTGTTTTTTCATTAAAAAAGTAAGTATGACTGGTTCCAATCACAAACAATCCAGCCCCATAATCAGTAGCGGTACCTTTTCCATTATAGGCATTTTCTGAAGTATCGGTATAATCACGGCCAAGGGAAATAAAACTGGAGCCCCAAAGTCCAAACACCTTGAATCGTCCTGCTTTAGTACCCGGTACATCAACAATAAAAGTGAAATCTTTGTATTCGGGAACTGCCGTACCGGTGCCACTGCTGAATCCCAAATCGTGCATTACCTCTAACGTTGAATAACGGAAATTGGCCAAATAGGAAGCTTTCTGGTTGTTGCCTGTTGAAAACAGGGGACCTTCGGCACCTAATTCAAAGCCATTAAATCCAATCTGCCCCACGTATTCATGTTTGTTATTATTACCTGAGCGTAAGTTTAAATCAAACGCACCGGAAAGGGCATTGCCGTATTCGGCTGGAAATGCACCGGTCAAAAAATCGGAGTTGGCCAGTAGGTTATTGTTGATCATACTTACCGGACCGCCCGTAGTTCCCGATGCACCAAAATGATTTGGATTAGGTACTTCAATTCCTTCGAGTTTCCATAATACACCCGATGGGGAACTACCACGTATAACGATGTCATTCCGTGCATCGTTTTGCATCGAAACTCCTGCATAGTTAGCAACCATTCGGGCAGGATCGCCTAAACTACCGGCAAAGCGTTCCGTTTGTTCAATAGAAAAAGTGAGGGCACTCACCGAGGCCATTTCATTTAAGGGCTTTTCTTTTAAACTGTTGGCTTTAACTGTAATTTCATCAACTGCAGTAACTTCTTCATCTAATGCAATTTGAATAAAAATTTCTTTTCCACTCGTAACTAAAATATTTGATAATGTTTGGGTTTTATATCCCAGATAACTAATTTTTAAACTTTGTCTTCCTAAGGGTACCTTATTTAATTCAAAGTTACCGTTTATGTCTGTTGTGGTTCCAATAACAATTTCCAAGCTGGAAACAATAACATTGGTACCAATTAATGGGAATCCGTTGACGGCATCAGTAACGGTTCCTCGGATGGTTTGGGTGGTAAGGTTGTTGGCTACCATCGTTAATGAAAGAGCCATAAGGGATGCGAAAGCAAGTACAATTTTTTTCATCTTTATCAGGTTTTAAATTTCAATTCAAAAGTAACCTGACATTTTTAGGATTAAAAAATCAACATGATGGATGGGGAAAATATTGGTTTGGATGCAAATTTTGGTAGATGAATATAAACACTATTTAGCCTAATAAAAGAAAAGCCCACCAATTGGCAGGCTTTAACAATTTGAAAATTCAGAAAAAGGTTTAGTATAGAATATCTTTTCTTAAGTTCACTTTCTTTTGAGTATGTTCCGAATCGTAATCGAAAAGCAAATCACCGGTATCTTTGAAAAGGCGCACATAATTCAGGTTATACCAAACAATGGCTTTCCCAACCTGGATGCCTGATAGAATATCAATTTGGCTGTTACCGCTGTTATACATCGATATTTTCATTTTTGAATTATTGGTAACCCTGGCCGCTCCAAAATTCACATCTTTACCATCGTTGGTTCGAATGGTTACAATACCTTGGGCGTTTTTAATGAATTCTATTTTGCCAATGTTTTCATAAATTTCAGGCGATTTTTTCTTAAAGCTAGGGTTGTATTGATCCAATGCTTTTTGAGCATTGCTTCCCGGCAACGAATTTCCGGTACTGTTGATGAGGTTGAGTACGGCAAACAATCCGGCAATTCCGGGTTCACACTTCTCAGCAATCAGTTTATCGTTTTCTTTCTTTAACGTTTCAACCGGGTCAAAAGCGGTATAGCTTTCGTATGATTTGGTGGATACATCCATACCAGCCGATGCTATCAACGAAGCCGTTACAAAAGCCTTACCCATATCATCAATGGTTATCCCGTAATCGGTATAATCTTCCGATTCTTCATAAGCACGAGTCCACATTTTTTTACCGGTTTCATCAAAATGAGCCACAAACATATTGGTAACACTATCGAGCTGTTCAATACCGGCTTGGTTCACCCATTGCATGGTACCAGTATTGGAACATTTTGCCAAAAACACATCACCGTTGTTTTTCACCCGTAAAGTGCTTTCCCCAATTTTTATGTCCTTGTTGAACGAACCGGTAAAATAGAAGCTGTTGTCTTTACCCAAGGTAATGTTATAAGCAATGTCGTTTCCGGTACTTCCCACTTTAAAAACGAACTCAGGAGGTCCTGATGAAGGGAATTTTGCTACAAAAATGTCGTTGCTATTTTGTGATGAAGTAAGCTTGTAACCAAAGAAATCAACATCGCCGCTAAAGTAGCCGCACATATAGGCATTTCCTTTATCGTCGAACGCAATGTTTTTACCGTTACCCCCTTGATATAATCCGTTTTTATTGGCCAGTTTCCAAAGTTTATTTCCACGCCCCAATAAATTAGCCGAAGTGTTCAATTCCACCACAATGGCATTGGCTTCAGCAAATTGCGGCATGGTTTGACCAATAGGCGCATTCACATAAGTTGGGTCGCAAACCACATATTTTCCGCCTTTAAAATTAATGTAGTCGCCGGCTATTTCTTTATTGAATTTAACGGCTGTTGCCATGTGGCCGGGATAGTTCAAGCCAATTACATCGAGGTTCATCAATTGCTTGGTTAAATAAGCAAAAAGAGCCGATCTATCTTCGCAGTCGGAGTATGGATAATAGAATAATTCATCTGGGAAAAAGAACTTTTCCTGTCCGAATTGCTGTGCGTCGGTTTCATATTCAAAAGCTGTTTGCACAAAATGAAGCAAAAACATGGCTTGTTCGTCTTCCGATTTTCCTTTAATCAAGGGCAATAAAGCATCGGTTAGCGTTTCTTTTGTTTGTGGTGAAACCGCTGCATCAAAATACACCTCAATATCACTCAAAGGATAATCTTTGTAAAAATTCATTGCATTCAAATTATACTTTACATCAAAAGTATAATCCGCAGTATCATAGTTGAATTTAACGGTTTTTGATTGAATGTTCTCTGGCGTATTTATTGATTTGTAGAGGTTCAAATCCATCACCAACCGAGCTTCGGGAAAGTCTTTTTCGTAAGTAAAGATGTCGTTTTCTTTCCCATTTATCAGATAATAGCGCAAATTATCGAAAGTAAAGAAGGGCATCCCGTAAATGTTATTGCTCGAAGGCAATAGTAAAAACAGTTTGGTGCCTTTAAATGATAGCCTTGCTTTGTAGTTCGATTTGGTAAGTAAAAACCATTCTAAGAAAGTACCGGTGTTTTCATCGGTGCCAATTTTTTTGGCGGCATTTTTAACTAAAAGGTAATACCCCCAATCGTTTAGGTTCATATCGCTTTTAAAAGCCAATAACTGTTCAATCAGAACACTAAAATTGGTTTGGCTCATGACATCCCACTTTTGGCTTATAAGTTCTTCGGTAATAGGACCGGTAAAGCTGGTAATAAATTTTGAATCGAAATTGAATTTCAAATCGGCACCATAAAAGCCGAACGTGGCATCCTTTGGTGAATAATCGGCTGAAGGGGTTTTAGCCAATATGGGCAAAACAGGAGCAACTCCAGTTGATTCTAATTTTTTAGGTTCTTTAATCTTTAGTTCAGTTGGCGCCTGTTTTTTAGCTCCATCAAAAACGGGTTTTCCTACCGGTTTTGGATCTGCAGCTCTAACTTCAGCCTTAAACAATTCATAGTTAGTCCATTCTTTTTTAAGGAATTCTTTAAATTCATCGTCCATTTTTTTAATGGCTTCGTTGCGTTCTTTCACAAATTTTTCAAAACCTTCTTTGTAGTCCTGGTTGAATTTGTCTTTTTGTGCCTTCTCTTGTGCTTGAAATTCTTCAAAGGTTTGTGATTGGGCATTTGGAACGCTAATAAGGAACAGTAATGTTCCAATTATTGCTAAAGCTTGGTAAACTTTTTTCATATTCATTGGATTTAATTTATTCGTATAGATGAGTCTTTTGGTATAATTATGCAATTTACAAATTTTTCGCACGCATCATAGATGTAAGCCACATTATTTAGGTTGCTTGAATTGCTAATTGATGATACGTGGAATTTTTTTATAAAAAAAAGCAGGTAAGTTTTGAGTTTACCTGCTTCATTTTTTTAGTTATTTTATTTATTCATCCTCATCTTCCTCAAATTCGGCTTTATCGCTGTTTTCGGCAGGATTCAGATTCTGTCGCTTTTTTTTGTTTTCCAGTTCATCTTCAAAATAGGTAAAAACATCCATTAAGGGTGATTCCTGAATGGCAGGTATTTCAAACGTGCTTATGGTGTCGCCCAATGCTTTTTGCAGGTTATCGAAAGCTTCTTTTACGTTATTAGCCTGCACCAACATGTAATTGTTCGACCGTCGTTCAATTCCTTTTTCCTCGTCCAAGCTAATAAAAGTAACCTTGCATTTAAACCACCGGTCGCCGTTATCGTTGGGTACTAATTCAGCAAAGTTGGCTATTTTAATATTGGTTACTACAAATTCGCCACTTATGTATGGCTCCAATTCTTTGTTTATCCTCGATTCGGCTTCGGTGAACGAAATGGCATCAACCAGATAATTCTCGGTTACCATTTTTTCTTTGCCATCGGCTCCTATTTTCTCGTATTTTACTTTGCATTCAAACCACGTACTCATAATTTTCAGATTTAAGTGGGCAAAGATAGTTTGTTAAACATGGAATTAAAACCCTTGTCGGAAATTGTGGATAACTTTTTTGGCAGAACCAATCGCAAAAAGTATTTTTATGAGATTATTACCTATGTAAATTCTATGACTGATTTTAACCAGATTATATACCAACGTCGCAGTATCCGCAAATTCAAGAACCAACCGGTAGAACGCGAAAAAATTGAATGGCTGTTGAAGGCTGCATTGCTTGCTCCCAGTGGAAAAAGAATGTACCCTTGTGAGTTTATTGTTGTGGATGATACCAACCTTTTAAAGCTGATTGCGGAATCGAAAGAGCATGGCGCCGAATTGGTAAAGAATGCCCCCTTGGCCATTGCGGTAATTGCCGATTCAGCCATTTACGATATTTGGGTTGAGGATGCTTCCATTGCCTCGACATTCATAATGCTGGAAGCTGAAAATCTGGGGTTGGGCTGTTGTTGGGTGCAAATGCACGGGAGAGGAACTGCTGATGGAAAGTCGGCTACTCAAAACTTAAAGGAAATACTTGGTTTGAAAGATTCGCACGAAATACTTTCGGTGCTGGCCATTGGTTATAAGGATGAAGAGAAACGGGTTTATACCGATGCCGATTTAAAGATTGAAAAGATTCATCAAAACCGGATTAATAATCGGTTGTAAAAAATAGATCCCACAAGCCAATGCGTTACGCTATCATTGATATTGAAACAACCGGTGGAAGCCCATTGGCCGAGAAAATTACGGAAATTGCCATATTTGTCCACGATGGAGAAAAAATAGTGGATGAGTACACCACCCTCATAAACCCGGAAAGGAGAATTCCACCTTTTATTACCGGCTTAACGGGCATTACTAACGAGATGGTAGCCGATGCTCCCAAATTTTTTGAGGTAGCTAAAGAAATTGTTTTACGCACCGAAGACACCATTTTTGTTGCCCACAACGTAAATTTTGATTATGGTTTTGTAAAAGCAGAGTTTAAAGCCTTAGGGTTCGACTATCAGCGCAAAACTTTGGATACCGTTAGGTTAAGCCGGAAACTGATTCCCGGTCATGCATCGTATAGCCTGGGTAAGATTTGCCAGGATTTGGGAATCAGGATAGATGGACGACACCGGGCTGCCGGCGATGCCTTGGCAACGGTAAAGCTATTTGAAATGTTGCTCCAAAAAAACGGGGCTTTTACCGAAGCGGCAGATCCTGAAAAATTCAAGGTTCTGAAAGGAATTGATTCCTCATTTCACCGTCAGTTACTGGAAGTATTGCCTGAAACAACAGGTGTGTATTACTTTTTCGACCAAAACCATCAGTTGATATACGTGGGTAAAAGCATCAAAATAAAGCAACGGGTGGCTCAGCACTTGCGAAATGTGGGAGGTAAAAAGGCATTGGAGATCCGCGAAAGGATAACAGAAATAAATTACGAGCTGACCGGAAGCGAGCTGGTGGCTTTGCTTTTGGAATCGGACGAGATTAAAAAGCACAAACCCATTTATAACCGTTCGCAACGCCATTCCCTTTTCAATTGTGGGTTATTCTCGCAATACGATTCGCAGGGCTATATTACCTTTTCGTTGGACCGTATTACCCCTAAATTGGGTTTGCCCATAGCCACTTTTGTGAATATGGCCGAGGCTAAGAACCATTTTTTCAATCTGGTTGAAAAGCATCAGCTTTGCCAAAAACTGTGCGGATTGTATCAAAGCGAGGGCGCCTGTTTTCACCATGGGGTTGGAATGTGCCTGGGCGCCTGTACCGGTGCGGAGCCTAGCCAAACCTATAATCAACGAGCTTTGCAACTCATAAATTCATTTGAATACACAACTCCTGATTTTTTGCTGATTGATAAAGGACGGACTCCATCCGAAAAAGCAGTGATTCACATCAAAAACGGCAAATACCTAGGTTTTGGCTTTGCCGATGTCAATTTTGTAACCCAACCCGAACAACTGGCCGATTCCGTAAAACGGATGGCCGATAACCGCGATGTACAGCAAATTATCCGGAACTGCATCCGGCAAGGTAAGTTTGAGAAACTGATTCAGCTTTGATTCTACCTAAATTCAGCAAGTCAGGGTTTGACTATATTGTAATCAAAAATGATTTAATGATAATACAGTGGAAACTGCTGCGGATTTTCAAGCGCCGTGAGTTCAATATCACAATCGAGCTGATCCCAATGAAGTTGATTGGGCGAAAGCATTTTGAAATTTAAAATCTGCTCAATGGTGGCTTTTTGGAATATGGGATATGAACTGAAAGGAATAAAATACTCTTTATTACTAATCAAAACCCAAATACCTTTCTTCGAAATATTAGTAACCTCGTTATTGGTTAAAGTATCTATGCCATGCCTGTTCGAATTCATCTTTGTGCTCCTCCGTTAATTTTTGAATTTCTTTTAGTTCGCTGGTAGTTAAGTTAACGTGAGTTCGATGTAAGAATTGTGTTTAAAATTTGCATAAAAAAAGGTTTTTGATTATATTTAATTGCTTGAATATTAAATATATAACAATCAAAAACCTCTTATAATATGATAGACAA